>TARA_R110000737_G_scaffold140765_1_pt1 | contig 20608 bp, 16 predicted proteins | sample TARA_R110000737 | Tara Oceans TARA_R110000737 (sample SAMEA4398027) | marine metagenome | biome: Polar Biome; feature: [SRF] surface water layer (ENVO:00010504); material: water (ENVO:00002006), including particulate matter (ENVO:01000060) such as... | depth 5 m | reverse complement strand
AGTCCTATTGATTATTTAAAAATTCCAATCCAAACTTTAAAAGTTGGTTCACTTGGAATACATAATTGTCTTGGACTAGCAAAAGCAAAAGGAGCAAGAGTATTAATCGCATCGACTTCTGAAGTATACGGAGATCCGAGTGTTCATCCGCAACCAGAAGAATATTGGGGCAATGTGAATCCTGTTGGACCAAGAGGGGTTTACGACGAAGCAAAACGCTTCCAAGAGGCGATTACAATGGCTTATCATACTTTTCATGGTGTAGAAACTCGAATAGTTAGAATATTCAATACCTATGGGCCAAAAATGCGTTTGAATGATGGGCGCGTTTTACCAGCATTTATCGGGCAGGCTTTAAGAGGTGAGGATTTGACCATTTTCGGAGATGGGTCTCAAACACGATCTTTTTGTTATGTTGATGATTTAATAGAAGGTATTTATCGTTTACTTCAAAGTGATTATTCACAACCAGTAAATATTGGTAATCCAGACGAAATTTCTATTAAGGATTTTGCTGAAGAAATTATAAAACTGACGGGGACAGATCAAAAAGTAATCTACAAAGATTTACCGACCGATGATCCAAAACAACGACAACCAGATATTACTAAAGCAAGGGCAATACTAAATTGGGAACCAAAAGTATCCCGATCCGAAGGTTTGAAAATAACTTACGACTATTTCAGAAGTTTATCAACCGAGGAACTGAATCGCATAGATCATAATAATTTTGACAAATACATTATTCGCTAATATGGACTATTTTGCACATGAAACAGCTGTTATTGACGAAGGATGCACGATAGGTGAGGGCACCAAAATCTGGCACTTTTCTCATATCATGCCGAATTGCAAACTAGGTAAAGGATGTAATATTGGTCAAAATGTTGTTGTTTCTCCAGATGTTATATTAGGTGACAATGTAAAAGTGCAAAACAATGTTTCTATCTATACAGGAGTCATATGTGAAGACGATGTTTTTTTAGGGCCGTCTATGGTTTTCACGAATGTAATAAATCCACGAAGTGCGGTTAACCGAAAAAGCGAATATGCAAAGACCATTGTTAGAAAAGGTGCAACTATTGGAGCAAATGCGACAATAGTATGTGGACATGACATTGGTGAGTTTGCCTTTATTGGCGCTGGTGCCGTGGTAACCAAAACAGTTCCAGCATATGGTTTAGTTGTAGGAAATCCTTCAAGACAGATTGGTTGGATGAGTGAATATGGTCAGCGCTTGGAATTTAATACCGAAGGAATAGCGATTTGCGAAGAAAGCGGAGAGAAATATAAATTAGAAAACAATACCGTAACTAAAATCTAATAGATGAGTGCAACAGATGGAAAAGTGAAATTTGTCGTTTTTGGTGCAGGGCATATCGGAAAGCGTCATGCTGAAATGATACGTCGTGAGGAAGAAGCAGAGTTGATCGCAATGATTGACATTCGTAGCAAAGAAGAATGTGGAGCCGAAGACTTTGATGTTCCTTTTTTCCATTCTTTCGATGAGCTTATGTCATCTGATTTGGATTTCGACATTGTTAATGTTTGTACGCCAAATGGCTTGCATGCAAGTCAAAGTTTACTTGCCTTGGAAGCTAAAAAGCACGTTGTAGTTGAAAAGCCAATGGGCTTAAGCAAAGACAATTGCGAGAAAGTTATATTCAAATCGCTTCAGGAATCACGTCAGGTTTTCTGTGTTATGCAGAACCGATATTCACCACCTTCAGAATGGATAAAATCAATTGTTTCTGATGGAACACTTGGCGATATATTTATGGTTCAATTGAATTGTTATTGGAACCGGGATGAAAGATATTATAAAGCTGGTGGATGGAAAGGCTCAAATGACTTGGATGGCGGAACATTGTTTACTCAATTCTCTCATTTTATTGACATCATGTACTGGTTATTCGGCGATATTGACAATATTCAAGGCAAATTTGCCGATTTCACGCACAAAGATGTTACAGACTTTGAAGACTCAGGAATTGTTAATTTTGACTTTTTAAACGGAGGAATGGGTTGTCTGAACTATTCGACTTCCGTAGTTGACCGAAATTTAGAATCATCAATGACAGTTATTGGTTCAAAAGGAAGTGTCAAAATCGGTGGTCAATACATGAATGAGGTTGAGATTTGTAATATTCCGGGTTATGAAATGCCTGAGTTGGCACCTACAAATCCAGGTAATGACTATGGTCAATACAAAGGGTCTGCAGCCAATCATAATTATGTGATTAAAAATGTAATTGATACCATAAAAGGCAGAACAACGATTTCAACCAATGCCTTGGAAGGATTGAAAGTAGTGGAAATAATAGAACGTATATATAAAGTAAGAAATGAGCAGTTCAATTTATGATAAATTAATTAGCAAAGAAGAAACACTTGCTGTAGTAGGATTAGGATATGTGGGATTACCTATTGCCTTGGCATTTGCTAAGAAAATCAAAGTTATAGGTTTTGATATTAATGCGGAGAGAGTTGAAATGATGCGCAACAGCATTGATCCAAGTAAGGAATTGGATTCAAGCGCTTTCGAAGGATGTGATATTAAATTTACAGACTCTATTGAGGATTTAAAGTCAGCAACATTCTTTGTTGTTGCCGTGCCAACGCCAATTGACGAGCATAATTTGCCAGATTTAACACCTTTATTGTTAGCTAGTAAAACAGTGGCAAAAGCACTGAAAAAAGGTGATTATGTTGTCTTTGAATCTACGGTTTACCCAGGTTGTACAGAAGAAGACTGCATTCCTCTTTTAGAAGAAAAAAGCGGATTAAAATGGAAGGATGACTTCAAAGTTGGTTATTCTCCAGAAAGAATTAATCCAGGTGATCTAGTTCATACTTTGCAAAATGTTGTAAAAGTTGTTTCAGGTTGTTCGGATGAATCTCTTGAAAATATTGCTAAAACATACGAATTGGTTGTTGATGCAGGAGTGCATAGATCGACATCAATCAAAGTTGCCGAAGCTGCAAAAATTATTGAAAACACCCAACGTGATGTTAATATTGCCCTAATAAATGAGTTGTCTTTAATTTTCAACAGAATGGGAATTAATACATACGATGTATTAGAAGCGGCTGGAACAAAATGGAATTTCTTGAAATTTTTCCCAGGTTTGGTTGGTGGTCACTGTATAGGTGTTGATCCATATTACTTGACACATAAAGCGCAGCAAGCGGGTTATCACTCAAAGGTAATTACGAGTGGAAGATATGTGAATGATTCAATGGGATTCTATATTGGAAAGCAAACTGCGAAGAAAATTATTGCACAAGGAAAACATATTCAAGACGCAAAAGTTTTGGTGATGGGAGCAACATTCAAAGAAGATGTTAGCGACATACGAAATTCGAAGGTTATTGATGTCGTAAAAGAATTAAAATCATTCCAAGTTCACGTCGATATCGTTGACCCGCATGCTTCATCTAGTGAAATGATGCACGAATATGGGGTAGGTTTGATTGATAAACCGAATACAGATTACGACGCAATCATTGTTGCCGTGAACCATAAAGAATACAAAGAGTTTGAAGAAGATTATTTTAAATCCATTTTAAAAGACGGCAAAGGAATCTTTGTCGATATAAAAGGAATCTTCCGAGGAAAAATCAAGGACTTAGAATACTGGAGTTTATAAAATTAAAAGCGAGGTGATTATCTCGCTTTTTTAATAAAAGAGAATTTAATTCGTTTAAGAGATTATGTTTAGTGACTTTAAAGAATACGACAATTCAAAGTTCGAAAAAAGAATTTTGGTAACTGGTGGAGCTGGATTTATAGGTTCCCACGTAATCAGATTATTTGTCAATAAATATCCAAATTATAAAATTGTCAATTTCGATAAGTTGACTTATGCTGGTAATTTGGAAAATTTGAAAGATGTAGAACAATCGGAAAATTATTTTTTTGAGAAAGGTGATATCTGTTCAAAAGCCAATCTTGAAAAGGCATTTTCAGAGCATGCTATTACCGATGTTATACATTTAGCAGCCGAATCTCATGTAGATAGAAGTATTGAAGGTCCGCTTGAATTTGTTTTGACAAACGTTTTAGGAACAGTTAATTTATTGCAAATAGCAAAGGACAAATGGAATGGTGAAAAAGACCATGTTTTCCATCACGTTTCTACAGATGAAGTTTACGGAAGTTTGGGAGAAGAAGGTTTATTTGAGGAAACAACGGCCTACGATCCACGAAGTCCATATTCCGCTTCAAAAGCTTCAAGCGACCACTTTGTCAATGCATTTTATCATACTTACGGTTTGCCAATTAAAATATCGAATTGTTCAAATAATTACGGCAGTCATCATTTTCCAGAGAAGCTAATTCCATTAATGATTAACAATATCGTAAATAAAAAACCATTACCGATTTATGGTAAAGGTGAAAATGTAAGAGATTGGTTGTGGGTCGAAGATCATGCCAGCGCTATTGAGACTATTTTCCATAAAGGAAGAGTAGGAGAATCGTATAATGTAGGAGGATTAAACGAGTGGACGAATATCGAATTGGTTAAGTTTCTTTGCAAGATCATGGATACTAAGTTAAACCGAAAAGATGGTGAAAGTGAGGAATTACTAACGTATGTGACAGACCGTGCTGGTCATGATATGCGTTACGCAATTGATGCTTCCAAGTTAGAAAATGAATTGGGTTGGAAACCATCGATTACTTTTGAAAAAGGATTGGAATTAACGGTAGATTGGTATCTCGAAAATCCAGAATGGATGGAAAGAGTTACCTCTGGAAACTATCAAACCTATTACGAAAACATGTATCACAAAAGATGATATGAGTATATTAAAAAAATGGCTAGGCGGGACTAAAATTCCTGATTTTGACTTTTCCAAAATTGGATCAGACATGCATAGTCATTTGATTCCTGGAATAGACGATGGTTCTCCAGATATGGAATCCACAATAGCAATGCTTACAAAATTTCAGGATTTAGGATATTCGAAAATCATCACAACACCCCACATAAAAACGGGGATGTTTGACAATACTTCTGACATCATTCTTGAAGGAGCGAAAGAAGTAAAGAAAGCCATTGTTGAGAATAAACTGAAAATCGAATTTGAAGCTGCCGCTGAATATTTCTTTGATTTTTCCTTTCTAGAAAAAATCGAAAAAGACGATATTTTATCTTTTTCTGATGGACACGTTTTGTTGGAATATTCATTTCATCAACCCCCAATGGGGGAGAGTGAGATGTTTTTTGCTCTGCAAATGAAACAATTTAAACCTATTTTAGCTCATTTTGAACGTTATCCATACTATCATGGCTCAATTTCTATAGCTGAGAAATTGAGAGATAAGGGAGTCAAAATTCAATTAAATTTGTTGTCTCTTTTTGGACATTATGGTCCTCAAGTACAAAAACAAGCTGCACTATTAATTAAAGAAAAACAAGTAGATTTACTAGGTTCTGATTGCCATAGAATTCAACATCTGGAGTTGCTTGAAAGTAATTTGAACAACAAACTTCTCAATCAAACACTTGATTTAGATTTATTTAACAAGAAACTGTAATAAATTTACCCAGGTAAGTATATTTTCTTTTATTTTTGTCAAAACGAAATCTTATGATATACGCTTTAGCAGGACTATTTATTTTTTTAGCTATCTTTTTTTGGACTAGGAATAGCCGAAATCACTATAACCAAGTCGCAATTGGTCACGGAGCGCTTGCAATTCTTGCTTTCTTTCTTATCGGTCAAGATGTTGTTTCGGATGGAGTAGAAATGGCTTCAAATGGTTTGTTGCTGTTCGGTCTTCTGTCTGGAATACTTGCAATAAATATGTTGTTTTCGCACTTCTGGAAAAGAAAAGCAACGTTTTGGCCGCCTGTTTTTGTTCTGCTTTCGTCATTTGTCTTATTAATCTTCGGCACGGAAACGTTTGATTATAACGGTTTTCCTGTTGTATTTTCTTCTATCCCAGTTTTGCTCTTGCCCTTATTTGGTGCAAGTGTTGTACCCATTGCAGATGTAAAGGAAAAGGTTCTCGGCGATTTTTTTAAAATAGATTTCAAAAACAGGAGGGGATTTTCACGCTCAGTTTACTTCCTTTTATTCGGAATGTTTATACTGGTAGCTCATTTTATTGCTTCTTACCTAGGCGTTGCTTTGTTCGCTTTAGGATTTGGTGCTAGTTTATTTTATGGAAAAAAATCCGCTGCTTTGTGGAATATGTTCTTGGCTTTACTAGCAATTACTGTGATTGGTCATTTTGCGAAAGAAGCCAAAATCACTGAAAGTTCATTGTTGTTAGGTAGAGTTTTAGCTGGAATCTTCATAAGTGGATTTATAGCGTTAATAATTAACACTTTACAAAGAGCTAGAAAAAATGAAAAGCTGGGTACTTTGTTAAGTTGGTTTTTACTTTTGTTTTTGCCGTCGATGCTAATTTTAGCTGTTACCCAAAATATAAATTTTGGAGGAGGAGATGCCTACATAGGAATTTTAGTTGGTTTTGCTATTTCGGCTTGCTTTGGTATAAACACTAGGAAAAATGATACTGTTTTATCCATTTACATTGCCATTGGGATTCTTTTACTGCCGCTAACTATCAATAAAGAAGAAGAGGAAATGTCAAAAATATCCGTAACCAAAGTAGAAGGTAAAGTTGTTGAAGATCCCTTTGAATTGGATAGTAAAGAAATTGATTTGACAGGGGAGTATAAAATTTCTGAATCAAATTCTCAATTGACATTCGAACTCGGTCCAACAGGTGGCAGAACGAAAGGGGCTTTTAAAACCATCGATGGAGTTTTTAATTTTGATAAAGAAAATAGCATACAAGTTCAATTACCAATTAAAAGCATAACGACTTTCAATAGTTACCGTGATGAATCTTTAATGGAGGAAACTTATTTCTTCGAGGAGAAATACCCAAGTGTGCAATTTATGTCCACCTCATTCTTATCAACGAATACGGGTTATGAATTGAAAGGAGATTTCACGATGATGGGTAAGACGAAAGAATTAGTTCTCGAAATGAAATATTTAGGAATTGGCAAAGATTCAAAAAATCCAGTTTTTATCGGTCGATCAAGTTTAAATCGAGTGGATTTTGGAATGAAGTCTGACCCAAAAGAAGGAAACGTGGTAGATTTCCAATTCAAGGTTGAATTGGTGAAGTAGTTAAAAATAAAGCCAACTTCCTGTTAGTTTATTTCTATCGAGTATTAACGCCGGGAAAGGAAATTTGAGATAATGCAATGGACGTATTACTGCTTTCAACCATTTGTTCTTTATCGGAAGCTCTCGGACATCGAGGTCAAGAGAAAATAGATATTGGCGTCGAGCTTGAAAGGAAATACCATTGCTAACGTAGATGTCCTTATCTCCAACCAATTTTTCTTCAGCACTGTATCCAAAGGAGAAACAAAGCCAACTTGGTAGTATCCAATTCTGCGAAAATTGTTTAGGCGAAAAGCTCACCCAATAAGTTTGTCCATTATAATCTTTCAATAAACTTTCAGAAAAATTGGAGCCTAAAACGGAAGGTCGATATGCCGCAAATTCAGTTGGGTGATAGGAGAATTTCAATAAAAGACGCTGCTCTTTCCAGATAGATTGTTGTGCTAAAAACCAGGAAGCTCCTATAACATTTGCCGCCATGTCATACCAAGAAAATCCCCAACCAGCATTTCTTCCATCCAATAATTCAAGGCTTGTTTGAAAGCCTAGCCCAATGCCAGCTCCAATCCATTTACTTGTTCGTTCGCTTAAGCCTGACCATTTGAATAATCTATAATTTGCTTCACTTAAATGAAATGCGGTGTAAACATGTCCGGCTTTATCCATTTGCAACCAGTCGGATCCATCGTCGAAAGAATGCAAAGGTGTTTTAGCAAAATCCTTATACCACACACTAGATAGTCCGGTTATTCCGCCCGCCCAAATGGTGCCAACTCCTAGGCTTGTGGGAATCAGCCTTTTTTTATTTATTTTCTTTTGTAAAGAGTCGGAATATTGCGCAAGATTTGGAAAAAAAATCCCAATAGAAAAGAGTATAAACAAGGCGGTTTTCAGATTCACGGGTCAAAATTACAATATTATGGCCTTCTTTTTGTTAACATTTAAATCAATCTCCCGAAAACCGAGTAATGGAAAAATGTAATTTTGGGAAAACTGAATTAAAAGAATGAATGCAATAAGAAAAGACTGGACAGAAATAAAAACAAACGATAGTTGGGCGATTTTTAAAATCATGTCTGAATTTGTTGAGGGTTATGAGCGCATGGCGAGAATTGGTCCATGTATTTCTATTTTTGGTTCCGCAAGAACTAAGCCTGACAATAAGTATTATGAGTTAACTGTTGAAATTGCAGAGAAGTTGGCAAAAGTAGGTTATGGTACAATCACTGGAGGTGGACCCGGAATTATGGAAGCGGCCAATAAAGGTGCTCAGAAAGGCCAAGGATCCTCGGTTGGGTTGAACATAGATTTGCCATTCGAACAAAATCATAATCCATACATTGATCAGGAGCACAATTTGGAATTCGATTATTTCTTTGTGCGCAAAGTGATTTTTGTAAAATATTCGCAAGGATTTGTCATCCTACCTGGAGGTTTTGGAACTTTGGACGAGTTTTTTGAGGCATTAACGCTGATTCAAACGAAGAAAATAAATAAGCGTCCAGTAGTGCTTGTGGGTAGTGATTATTGGACTGGTTTAGTAGAATGGATAAAGAATACCATGTTGGAATCTGAAAATAACATTTCAGAAAAAGACATGGATTTACTTAAAATAGTAGATACGGCTGATGAAGCTGTGGCGCATATAGAAGAATTTTATCGCACCAATGAACTCACTCCAAATTTTTAAAATAAATCAGTTCAGAAAATCTGTGTACATAATTCCTATATTTGTTGCTTGAAAAATGGTTAAATGGCGTTTCTAAAAAGATTAAAACAATTTGTTTTCTCAAAACAATTCCTAAAAATATCAGGGATTATAGCGTTGATATATATCATTGTTGTTGGTGGAACTATCTTTTATTTGGATTCATACACAAATCATGGAGAGAAAATTCCAGTACCGAATTTAATTGGTCAAAATGTCAACAATATTTCGGCTCTATTAGAGGAAAAAGGCCTGAAGTTTGAAATTGTAGATCAAGTATACAAGCCAAAATTAGCCGAAGGGACAATCATAGATCAAGATCCTGAAGTAACTGAAAAGTCTAAGCTTTTCGTAAAGCACGATAGAATTATTCGAGTACGAGTTTCAAAAAGGACTCAGTTGGTCGAAATGCCAAGTTTAATTGATAAGTCAGAGCGTTTTGCATCAACGATATTAAAAAACAGAGGACTTCGAATTAAAATCACTTACAAAAACACCCCTGAATCGCATGGTGCTGTTATAGAGCAGAGATTCAAAGGTGCGAGAATTAAAGAAGGAACAAAAATCCCAATAGGGTCAACGGTTTTATTAATTGTTGGACGTTACGAAGGAGGGTTGCCAATTCCAGTAATTAATTTGTACGGTTTAACAATAAGCGAGGCAAGAGAGCGTTTAGCAACTTTACCGGGGATTACATTTTTTCCGGTTTGCCAAGATTGTAAAACGACGGCAGATTCGCTTAGCTTTAGAATTGGCTCTCAATCTCCTGAGTATGAAGAAGGAGCAATGATGCCTTCTGTAGGAACGGTTTCAGCTACAGCTGTTCAAAACCTACCAGACCCTCCAGTAAGCGATCCGCCGGAATAAGCGAATTTTAAAAATGAAAAGTATTGTATTTTTATTCCTGCTAGTTAGTCTAGGGGCTTTTTCTCAAGCTGAAAAAGAACTACCATTATTGGGTAATCAAGAATTATTTCCATCCGAAATTAATTCTGTATCCTTAAATAAGAATGCCGGAACATTTGATTCAACGTTTATCTACATCACAGATACACTTACCTTCCCATTTTTCGACGATTTCAGCAAGAATAAATTCCAAAAATATAACGCTCAATTTACTGATCCAGGGGTTACTCCGTTTAAGAAATATAGTTTGCTAGATCTTTCAAACGTACCTTTATCTAGTAACGCTGTTTATTCAATAAATCCAACTTATCACAGATATGTTAATTCAGTTTCCGGTACATATACCGACACTCTTTTTGCCACGGTAAACATAAATATTGGATCGCTGGATTCTTACCCTGTTGTGTATAATGGCACTTCAGTCTTCCCGCCTTACATTATTATTGACACCATAAATTTCTCAAATCCAGCAGATACTATTTATGTTAGCGATAACATCGTATTTCAGGATTCAGCAACACAGTTCTTTAAACAAATCAATGATCCGAATTCTTTATGGCTAGATACGCGTGCTTATCACAATTATCGTTTTGCGGTCGACCCTTGGACAATTGGAGTTGTAACATTTGACGGAATTGATGACAAAGGTTATCCGTATTCTTTTGGGGCTACGGGTTCTGATTATGCTGACGTTTTAACATCCAAGCCGATTGACTTAACGCTTAATGGCGTGGGTGATTCAGTTTCTTTAATTTTTCTCTATCAAAAACAAGGTTTTGGAGAAGAGCCTGAAGCTGGCGACTCATTAACGCTTCAGTTTTACAATCCTGTGACGGATTCATGGAACCGTGTTTGGGGAACTGGTGGCGGAACCGTGAGCGATTTTAGAGCTGTTCGTGTGCCATTAACAAACCCTGACTATTTCAATACGGGGTTCCAAATGCGGTGGAGAAATTTTGGATCGCTTGCTGGCGGTTTAGATCATTTTCATTTGGATTACGTTAGACTTGATCAATCTATTTTTGTTGGCGATACTTTGTTTGAAGATTTTGCATTTTCCTATCCGACGGGTTCACTTTTAAAAGATTACACCTCAGTGCCTTGGGATCACTACAAAAATAATTTTGCAGGGAAAATGAATGACAAAACGCAAATTGTTGTTCGAAACGGTAAGAACGATTTTGCAAATAACTTAGATGGATCATTATTTGTCAATTATAATGGTGTTTTAGAAGGCGCACCATACGTATTGCCCGCTCAAACATTATCAGGTGGTAACATAAACTACTCGCCGAGAACAACCTACTATTCACTTCATGATTTCACGACAGGATATCATTTTGATGAAACGAAACCTGGAACGAAGCAGACATTTGATATTACAACAACAGCAACAGCTCAATTCACGGATTTTGCAGGTAACGACACAACCTTTACACAACAATATTTCGCAAATTATTATGCTTACGATGATGGCACTGCGGAAAGAGCATATAGCTTCAATGTTCCTCAAGGAAGATTAGCCGTTCAATTCACACCTTATGAGGCTGATTCAATAATAGGAGCATATATAAATTTTGTACCTGCTGTAGTGAATGCAGAAAATGAATTGTTTATTTTAACCCTTTGGGATGATAATAATGGTGTCCCTGGAAGTGTTCTTTACGAAGACAATTTATTTTTCCCGAAACAACCAATTTACGAGATTACGAACAACAAATTTGTCCCATATTTCTTTGACGATACCACTAGAGTTCGAGTAGACGGCACTTTTTATATTGGTTTCCGTCAATTTGACCCTGAACCATTAAACATTGGATTAGATAAAAACTTGGACAATTCTTCTAAAAACTTTTATAGTATCAATTCAGGAGCAACTTGGACTCAATCTTCCATTGCTGGTTCACTAATGATTCGACCTATTTTTTCAACAAGTTTAAATGCTGAACTAAGTGTTGAAGAGAAGCAATTAAATATTGAGAAATTTGTTCTTTACCCTAATCCTTCTAAGGATAGAGTTACTCTTAAAACAGAAAGTGGTTCGCCAGTTTTAGGAATGGCTTTGTACAACCTTCAAGGTCAATTGGTAAAAGAAACTAAAGAAAACCAGCTTGAATTGAGCGATCTACAGTCTGGAATCTATTTGGTGAAACCTACTGGATCAGATAAAATCATAAAACTCATCAAAGAATAATGAGCGAAGATATAGAAGATGTAAATCTATCGGACGAAGAGGAAGAGTTATATGAACATTTTCGATTTGTAGCCGAACCCGGATTAGTAGTGGTTCGTATTGACAAATTTTTAATGGATCGTATGCCGAGCACTTCAAGGAGTAAAATCCAGATGGCGGCAAAAAATGGCACTGTTCTAGTCAACAAAGAGAAAGTCAAACAAAATTATAAGGTTAAACCAAAGGATGAGGTAACAATTGTATTGCCCTATCCGATGCGTGAGATTGAATTATTACCGGAAAATATTCCTATCGAAATAGAATATGAGGACGACGTTTTGGCAATAGTCCACAAACCTAGTTCTATGGTTGTTCATCCAGGATTTGGAAATTATCAAGGAACTTTGGTAAATGCTTTAGTCTACCATTTTGATAATTTGCCACACAAAATTCAAGATTATTTCGGCAGACCAGGACTTGTGCATCGACTCGACAAGCATACTACCGGATTAATGGTCATTGCTAAAACAGAGCAGGCTTTAACCCATTTGGCAAAGCAATTCCATGACAGGACGACCGAAAGACGTTATTGGGCTCTGGTTTGGGGCGATGTTTCTGAACCGGGAACAGTTACTGGGAATTTGGGTCGATCATTAAAAAACAGAAAGCTGATAACAGTATTTCCTGACGGAGATTATGGAAAGCATGCTGTTACGCATTACAAACCTTTGCGCCAATTTGGTTTGGTGACTTTGATTGAGTGTAAATTAGAAACAGGACGAACACACCAGATTCGCGCTCACATGAAACATATCGGTCATACCCTTTTCAACGATAAAGAATACGGTGGTGATGCTGTTTTGAAAGGAATGAAGAACTCAAAATATGTTCGATTTATTGAAAATTGCTTTGAATTATTGGATGGACAAGCTCTACATGCAAAAACACTAGGGATTGAACATCCTGTTTCAAAGGAATACATGCGTTTTGATTCTGAGCTACCATCTGGTTTCCAAGAGGTTCTGTCCAAATGGGAGAAATACACCAAGGAATTACCATAAGTGAATAAGAAAAAAATGTTGTTCAATTTTTAACTTTTCAACAGAATTATTCATAAGAATCATGAAAAAACAGTATTTTTATGCTCCTTGTAATACTTATTTAAAAATTTCATATTAAATTCGAAGTTCAAAAAAGTACGATCAACCTAAATAAAAGTCTTTAATTTATGACGATGAATATAAATAAAACCCTCGCTTTTTTCGCCTTTGTATTTTTGTCTTATACGCTTATTGCGCAACCTATGTCACGTTTATATCGTGAAGCAAATAAAGTTTATAATGATGAAAACTATTGCGAAGGGGCCGAAAAATGTGCCAATGCTTACAAGCAATTATCAAGAAAAGGAAAAAAAGCAAAAAAGTATAAAGGCGACATGGCTTTCAAAACGGCTGAATGTTATCGAAATACAGAACATTACAAAGATGCTCAAGAATGGTATGATCGTGCAATTTTATTAGACTACCAGGAAGTAGAGCCGAAAGTATATTTGTATGATGCCGCGACGCTTCAGCAAATGGGCGAATTCAAGAAAGCAATTGAAATATTAAATCTATATAAAAAGTTAGTTCCAAACGACATTTTAGCTGATGTTAGAATCCAATCATGTAAAAGTGCAGCTGATTTCAAAGCAGAGAAAACTCGTTATGTTGTAGATAATCAGCGAACGATAAATAAACCAGCGTTTGATATGGCTCCTGTTTTTGGGGATAGAAAGGAATCAAAGTTATTCTTTTCTTCAAGTAGAGCAGGAAGCACTGGAAATGGCACAGATCCTCGTACTTGCGAAAATTACATGGATTTGTGGGTTTCTCAAACCGACAAAAAAGGAAATTGGGGTGAGCCAACTTTATTGGTAGGTGAAGGTATAAACACCGAAGACAACGAAGGAACGGTTTGTTTTGATGGAAGAAATAAAACAATGTTCTTTACCCGCTGCCCTAATGAGAAAAAAATGAATTTAGGCTGTGATATTTGGATGTCTGAAGCTAAAGGAAAAGATGAATGGAAAGAACCAACGAAAGTAGTTCTGAAATCAAGTGATTCAGTTTCTGTAGGCCACCCGTGTGCATCTGAAGATGGAAGAACTCTTGTATTTGCAAGTGACATGGCTGGCGGATACGGTGGTCATGATTTGTGGATTTCTAATTATGACCGTAAATCTGATTCATGGTCTGGTCCTAAAAACTTAGGTCCAGAAATAAATACTTCAGGAGATGAAATGTTCCCAACCTTTGCAAAAAATGGTGATTTGTTCTTTTCATCTAATGGCCATCCAGGTTTAGGAAATCTAGATATCTACCGAGCAACGAAAGTTGGAGATGAATTTAAATGGGAAAATGCTCAAAACATGGGTTACCCAATCAATTCAGAAGCTGCTGATTATGCGTTATATGAATTGACTGAAATAAAAGGTTACTTCACCTCTGAACGAAAAGGAGAAAATGGAGAATACAAAGGAGATATCTATTCTTATGAGTTGCCACCAAACACCTTTGATTTAAGATTATCTGTATCAGAATTAGGAAACAGATCGGAAGTAGTATCAAATGCTAAGGTAATTGTTACAGGTTCTGATGGTTCAACATGGGAAGGTTATACAAATGATAAAGGAAAAATAGCTTGGGATAAAAAGCCGAACGGAGATTACTATATCAATCAAGACGTTTCTTATGTAGTTAAAGTCTCTAAAGAAGGTTTCCACGAGGATACAAAAGGTTCTAAGTTTACAACACAAGGATTGACGCAAGGACAAACAATTTTATTGGATATGTCATTGTTGCCAAAAAAACCAATTCGTTTACCGGAGGTTCGTTACCCTCTTGCAAAAGCTACTTTGTTAGTTGACAATACAATTAATTCTAAAGATTCTTTGAATTTCGTTTTGGACTTATTGAGAGAATATCCAGGAATGGTACTAGAGTTAAGTTCTCATACGGATGCTCGTGGAACGGATGCGGCAAATCAAAAACTATCTGAAGCTCGTGCTCAAACTTGTGTAGACTACTTAGTAAAAGAAAAAGGAGTTGATCCTAGAAGATTGAAAGCGGCTGGTAAAGGTGAAAGAGAACCAGCAGAATGGAAAGATCCCGAAACTGGCAAGAAAATTATTTTGACGGAAACATACATTGATCAATTTAAAACAACCGATAGAGCGAAATTTGAATTACTTCATCAAATTAATCGTCGAACAGAAGGAAAAGTTTTAAGTATGGATTTCGTGAAATAATCGAACTAAAATAATGAGAAAGCCTTGAAATTTTTTCAAGGCTTTTTTTGTATCTTCAAGTAACGCTAATGAATAGTATGAAAGAAGAATACCTACACTTTCTCTGGAGGATGCGATGCATTCCTTCGAGAAATCTTCATCTGTATGATGGGAAAGAAATTGAAATCATTGATTTTGGTGAGTACAATACAAATGAAAGCGGTCCAGATTTTCTGCACGGTAAAGTTATAATTGAAGGAATACTTTGGTTCGGAAGTATTGAGTTTCATTTAAAGTCCTCTGATTGGTTCAAGCATGGGCATCAAAACGATTCAATGTATGATAATGTTATTTTACACGTCGTTTGGGAGCATGATCGAGAAGTAATGAATAACGGCAGAAACATTCCAACACTTTTGCTTTCTCAATTTATCAATCAAGATTATACTTCGGGCCACGATTTAAATCGTAAAAATGGAATTATTTTACCTTGTAGCCATTCTCTTGAGGAGGTAAAGCTCATTCATATTGAGAAGGAAAAAGAATGGATGCTCCATGAAAGGATGCTTCGTAAAACAGCACATTTAAATCAAAGTGAAAATGAGGGTTATACTCAAGTTTTGTATGAATTATTAGCAACTGCTTTTGGTGCCAAAGTGAACAAAGATCCGTTTTGGGAACTGTCTAGAAAAATACCAATCAAACGTATTTTAAAATTGGGTAAGAACAAACGGGCAGCTCTAATCTGCGAAACATCCGGAGTTCATTTTGACAAAGAATTAGATATAAACTCTGCGCCAGGCATAAACAAAATGGCCGATTGGCAGTGGAAAAGAAAAGGACTTCATCCAAAAGGTTTTCCAGAAATTAGAATAAAACAATTTGCCTATTTCATTGAGCATTTCGATTTTGATTTTGGTTTTCTGCAGCTATCGTCGCTAGACTTATTGGCCTACTTGAATAAAAGCTTTTCCATGATAGACTCTAAACAAAAAATTTCTCAAAGTTTTAGAAATTTGGTGATTATGAATAGTTTTGTTCCATTCTTGTGGTGGTTGGGTGATAAAAGAGGAGATTCAAAATGGCAGAATCTTGCTATTGAAATACTTCAGACAATGCCACCTGAAACAAATCATATTACAAAATTGTTGAAATCTACAGGCTTTAAAATTCAGTCGGCGTATGATTCTCAGTCACTCATGGAACTTTATAATAAGCGTTGCACTCATAAAAAATGCTTAACTTGCACCATCGGAAATGATATATTAAATCAATGAAAATAGTTCAAAAAGTCTCCCTTTTTTTTGAGTTGCGTTCTTTCGGTGTTTGCCAGTGGTGGGCACGAAAGCTAGGAATTGATATCAGCAAAGTCAGAACGGCTTTTATTTACACAACGGTAATTGGATTGGGCTCTCCCCTTATCTTATATTTTATAATGGCTTGGATCGTTGAGCATCGACACTATTTTAAATTTGGCGGAAAAAGAAAAACCACTATTTGGGAATTATGAGATGGTTTAGCTTTAAACTAATTAGAAGACTTTCCTACTTTGTTATTCTTTTGCTGATTATCATTTGCTCAGGAATGATTGGGTATATCGGATTAGAGAATTACGACATAGTCGATGCATTTTACATGACCATAATCACAATTTCTACAGTTGGTTTTGGCGAAGTTCAGGATTTATCGCCTGAAGGAAAAATTTTTACAGCAACATTAATTATTTCAAGTTTTGGTACATTCGCTTATGCGATTAGCTCCATTACAACTTATATGGTTGGCGGAGAGTACAAAGAATTTAGAAAGCAACAGAATCTTATGATAGACATACAGAAACTTAAAAACCACGTAATAATTTGTGGATTTGGTAGAGTGGGTAAGCAAGTAGCTGAAGATTTAGCTATTACTGAGACGCCATTTGTCGTTATAGAGAATGATTCGAATTTGATCGAGGATCACAAGGATCAGGTCGGATATATTTTCCTTAAAGGTGATGCTACTTCTGAGGAATCTTTGGTCAAAGCGAACTTGGCTGGTGCAAAATCAGTTATCAGTTGCTTACCGAAGGATACTGATAATCTTTATGTAGTACTTTCGGCTCGGGAGAGAAATTCAAGAGTAATAATTATTTCGAGAGCCACGAGTTCTGGGGCAATTTCAAAGCTGAAATTTGCAGGCGCAAACAACGTTATTTTACCAGATACGATTGGAGGGTCTCACATGGCGTCTTTAATTACCAATCCTGATGTAATGGAATTTCTGGATATTGTCCGTGTTCAGGGTACTGAAGGGGCTAATATAAATTCAGTTTCATTTGCTGAGTTACCTTCAGATTTACAAAACAAAACGATAGGTCAGCTCGACGCTAAAAAAATCACTGGCGTTAGTATCATAGGTTATAAAACTCCAGATGGAAGTTACATAGTTAATCCCGATTCTGAAATTATAATGGTTCCCCATTCTAGTTTATTCGTATTGGGGTCAGGTGAGCAAATAAATAAATTACGGACGATTTTCGGATTAAAACATTAGAATGAAGATATTAATTACCGGTTCCAATGGTCTCTTAGGTCAGAAATTAGTTAAACTATGTTTGCAGAAATCTATCAAATTTATTGCTACTTCTTCTGGACCAAATCGCAATCCCGATTGTCCTGAAGAGAATTATATAAGTTTGGATATTACTTCCGCTGAACAAATCCAACATGTATTAGTTAGTACAATGCCTTCTGCAATTATTCATACCGCTGCAATGACAAATGTGGATGAATGTGAACAAAAGCCAAAGGAATGTCACCAAGTTAATGTTATGGGAACGGCGTATTTATTTGCTGTGGCTCAAAAGATAAATGCACATTTCCAATTACTTTCCACGGATTTTGTTTTCGATGGAGAAAAGGGAAACTACGATGAAGTGGATTCTGTTTCGCCACTGAGTGTTTATGCTAAATCCAAAGTGGATGCAGAACGTTTATTGCAGTTGTCCAAATACACCAAATGGTCTATAGCAAGAACTATTATAGTTTACGGTACAGGTCATAATTTATCTCGGTCAAACATTGTTTTGTGGGCTAGAGAAGCATTAGCAAAAGGCGAACCCTTAAAAATCGTTGATGATCAATTCCGCGCCCCAACTTGGGCAGATGACTTGGCAAAAGGTTGTATGTCGATTGTTGAAAATAAACATTTTGGAATCTTTCATCTTTGTGGTCCTAAAACATATTCTATTTTAGATTTAGTAAAAACGATTGCTGAGTATTACGGTTTTTCAACAAATAATATCTCACCCGTTTCTTCAAGCACTTTGAATCAGGCCGCTAAGCGCCCGCCAAGAACAGGTTTCAATCTCACAAAAGCAGAAACCCTACTGAACTACAAACCAATTGGAATAGAGGAAAGCTTATCATTACTTGACAAAGAGATTGAAATATTGAATCAATAAGTGGCAGATTCCTATTGAAGCAATAAATTTCATTATATTCGAGACATAAAACAAAACAACTATGGCAAAAGAAGAATCCTCTGGCTGGGGGTCACGCGTTGGTTTAATCTTAGCAATGGCAGGTAATGCTGTCGGACTAGGGAACTTTTTACGATTTCCAGTTCAAGCCGTGGAAAACGGTGGTGGAGCATTTATCATTCCTTATTTGGTTTGTTTTCTACTAATGGGAATTCCTCTTTTATGGGTGGAATGGGCAAGTGGACGATTTGGCGGAATTCGCGGAAATCACTCTACACCATTCATTTTTGATTCCATGAATAAAAAGCGAATGTGGAAATACATTGGCGTCTTTGGAATCTTCACCAACATTGCTGTTGCCTCTTACTATTGCTATATCGAATCTTGGACTATGTCTTATGTTTATCACTCAGTGATAGGGACATTCGACGGGATGAGTCAACAACAAGTAAGTGATTTCTTTAATTCATATACAGATATTGGTGTCTCTACAACTGGGATTCCTTATGAAGCAGTTGTATTCTATTTGCTTTGCTTAGCCTTAAACACTTGGATTCTTTCTAAAGGTTTGGGAGGAGTAGAGAAAGTTGCAAAAATCGGTGTGCCAATGTTGTTAATATTTGGAGCATTTTTGGCAGTAAAAGGATTGACTTTAGGCACATCAGGGGCTTCAGCTGCTATTCCTGATGCAAATGCTTTAGATGGTATTAATTTCTTGTGGACTCCACAGTTCAGCTCCTTATTAGATTTAAAAGTTTGGTTAGCCGCTGCTGGTCAAATATTTTTCACCCTTTCGCTAGGAATGGGAACGATTCACTGTTATGCTTCTTACGTTAGGCAAAAGGATGACATTGCATTAAACTCATTAAGTGCTGGATTCACTAATGAATTCGTTGAAATCGTCTTAGGATCTCTAATAGTTGTGCCTATCGCGGCAGGTTATCTAGGATTGGATTGGGTAATCAACAACGCAGGATTTGGAATGGCATTCCAAACAATGCCTTTCTTATTTGAGAAATGGGGAGAAGTTATCGGAACTCTTTCTGGAGTATTTTGGTTTGGCTTGTTGTTCTTTGCTGGTATTACTTCATCATTGGCAATGGGAACTCCTTGGATGGGCTTCATGCAAGATGAATTTGGTTGGGGCCGTAAAAAAGGAGCGTGGACTTTCGGTCTAATTGTACTTATTTTAGGATTACCAACAGTATTCTTTTTCAAAGAAGGAGTTTTCGACGAATATGATTATTGGGCAGGAACTGTTTCATTAGTCGTCTTCGCGATGGCTGAGATTATTCTATTTGCTTGGGTTTTTGGAATTACAAGAGGATGGGATGAAATTAATTCAGGAGCGGATATTAAACTTCCACGAATCTATAAACCAATTTTGAAATATGTAACTCCTTCGATTTTATTAATCGTTTTCCTTGGAGCATTTATTACTCCAAAAGGGAATGACTGGAAAAAAGCGATAACTGAAAAATGGGAATTAGATAACGGAAGTGTTTTGGCCAAAATTACGAATAGTGATATTGTGGTAAACAAAGAGTTTTTCTCTGACCACAAAGAGTACGACCAAGCTTCCGGAATCGTGGACACAATAATCCATGACGAAGAAAACAAGGTACATATTCTAAAAGTTAAAGATAATGTGCGTTTCTACCGCAACGAAAAAGGAGTAGTTAAAGAGGCTGTAAAAGAGGCCATTCTCTCTAAACTTGGTAAAAACTATGTTTTCTTTGATTCAATAGCAGTTTGTAGAGAATACAAATTTAAATGGAAGAATAAAATTACTGTTGAAAAAGGAGATGCCTTAAAATTAGGTTCTACTATTGCAACAGGTAAATTCACAAATAAGTCATTGTATACGAGCATAGGTCGATTCCTACTTTTAGGCTTGTTTTTATTCATTTGTTTCCTCGTATGGCGAGCGGGACG
>TARA_R110000737_G_scaffold1598_11_pt1 | contig 20647 bp, 16 predicted proteins | sample TARA_R110000737 | Tara Oceans TARA_R110000737 (sample SAMEA4398027) | marine metagenome | biome: Polar Biome; feature: [SRF] surface water layer (ENVO:00010504); material: water (ENVO:00002006), including particulate matter (ENVO:01000060) such as... | depth 5 m | reverse complement strand
AGTAGTTACATGAATATATTTGTAAAATCAATTTTAGCATTAGGTATCACTAGTGCATTAAGTTTATCCGTAGTTAATGCTGCAACATACCAAGTTATCGATAAAGGTGATGTATCCTCATTAAAATACACCTACTCTCAGCAAGAAAATAGTAACGGTGAATCTGCTATTTCTGGCACAGATATATATGATTTTCCAGTGCAATTTCAATATCTTGACGAAGATGATTATAATTCTATCATCACGTTAGCTGATAGAGATCATGAAAAATATCATGACTTAGAAAATATTGAAGATGAAACAATTTTACGTGCAGGCAATCCAACGGCAAACGATTTTTCTTGGGTTATTAAGTATTTAAAGTTCAGAGCCGCTAATAGCCTTTATCAAGAGGTTGGCGATATTTTCGCCATGACTAACTTTAATGGCAACACTGAATTACTTCATGTTTTTGATGAAAAGTTTGTCGGTACGGATACTTATACCCGTTCTACCAAAGAGTTTATTCATGGTATTACCAATGAGGGCTGGGTTTACGGCAATGGCTCTGCACCCTATTTACCCTTGGACTTTACTGAAAGTAATGGTGACTTAGTAACGCATTGGGTACGTGAATTTACCACGCGCGGTTTTTTCTCGTCGGATGGTGGTACCACTATTATTGATATCATTCCTCCTAGCGAGACTGATCTGCCCGAAGAACAGCGTTTTGGCGGTGAGTCAGCGATTTTAGATATCAGTGAGTCTCATATTGCTGTTGGTTATGCTAGTACAAGTATTGATCAAAATGGTCTTGACTATATTGCTAGTGAGAGCGGCGGCTGTGCAGACCCCGCCAAATTAGACGATTTGCCTTATGAAGTGTGTTTGCAACGCGTTATTGAAAGTATCTATAATATTGAGGCGTTCAAATGGACTATTGATGAACAAGGTATCGTTTCATCTGAAATATTAGGTCAATTAGTGACGCCCGATGTCGACGATCAACGTGAATACGTAAATTACGCCCAAGCGGTCAACAATCATGGTGTTGCTGTCGGCTTTGCTCATGGTTGGGTTAATGAAAATGTAACTGAGCCAAATAAAAATGAACGTCGAAGTTTTTATGCCGTTGTCTATAAAGATGGTGAGGTTAAAGACTTTACCGATGATCATGGCAAATACTTTGATTCGCGTGCCTATGATATTAACGATGCCGGTATTGCGATAGGGCACGTTAATACTTATATTAATGGTAGTCAGCGAACTAAGTTTTATTATGTTGATACCAATGCTGAAACCATGGCAATGGTGTTACCCGCAGATTTTTTTACCGGTAGTTCTAGCACGGCTCGCGCTATTAATGAAAATGGTAAAATAGTGGGTGAAGGAGAGTTCGAAACGCATAATGATAACATTCGTAATGGCTTAACCGATAACCCAAGAAGAACACACGGCTTTTTATATGATATCACCAGTAAAACTTTTACTGATCTTAATGATTATCTAGCCTGTGATAGTGCTTATACTATTATTGAAGCGCGTGATATTAATGATGCAAATGAAATTTCTGCAACCGCATTGATCCGAGTTCCTCGTCGTGATGCCAAAGGAGTATTAATGGTTGATGAACAAGGTAATCAGCTATTAGAAGATGTGGTGCGTGCAGTAACACTGAAAGCTATTAATGGTGAAATTGAAGATTGTAGCGCCGTTAAAGAAAAAATAGAACGTCAAGGTGCCGGTTTAGGTTTAAGTAGCCTTTTCTTACTAATATTTGTCGGTTTACGTCGCAGGTTGCGTTAAGCGATAATAGTCATTGGTATAACTTACTGAATAATTTAAATAAAGCCAGCAATTAGCTGGCTTTATCGTCTATTGCAGAAAATAATATCGTGTTTATTTAATGTTATAACGCGCGTTACTGTTTGACGCTTAATGCTTTTTCACCACGAGCAATACCGACACAGCCTGATCTAACGGATTCAATAATTTCTGTTTCATTAGCGAGCGCTTGGATAAAGGCATTGATTTTTTCTGCGTCACCGGTTAATTGAATAGTATAAATTTGTTTACCAATATCGATAATCGCTCCTCTAAAGATATCTGCTATGCGTTTCACTTCAGTACGGGACTTATCGTTCATCGCCAATACTTTAATTAACAATAACTCACGCTCGACATGACTTCGTTCCGTTAAATCGGTAATTTTAATTACATCGATCAGTTTGTTAACCTGTTTAACTATTTGCTCAAGTATTTTGTCATTACCTTTAGTAACAATAGTGATACGAGATATGCTCGCATCTTCGGTCGGTGCAACCGTTAAACTCTCAATATTAAATGCTCGTTGTGAAAATAACCCGACAATGCGTGAAAGTGAGCCGGCTTCGTTCTCTAATAATATAGCTAAAATTCTGCGCATTAGGCTTTAACTCCTTTTTTAATCCACATTTCATCAATAGCGCCAGTGCGTATTTGCATCGGGTAAACATGTTCATTTTCATCAACTAAAACATCAACAAAAACGAGACGATTTTTAATTGCAAATGCCTGTTGAATCTTTTCATCTAATTCATCTAAGTGGTTAATTTGCATACCAACATGACCATAAGATTCAGCCAATTTGACAAAATCGGGTAAAGACTCCATATATGAAGATGAATGTCGACCGCCATAGACCATATCTTGCCATTGACGAACCATACCTAAAGAACGGTTATTCAGTGAAATAATAACAACGGATAAATTATATTGCAGACAAGTTGATAGCTCTTGAATATTCATTTGTATTGAACCATCACCGGTAATACAGATAACATGGCTATCAGGAAACGCTAGTTTTACGCCCATTGCTGCAGGTAAGCCAAAGCCCATAGTGCCAAGGCCTCCTGAATTTATCCATTGGCGAGGCTTAGCAAATGGATAGTATTGCGCGGCAAACATTTGGTGCTGTCCAACATCAGAACATACATAGGCATCACCTTGTGTTGCTTGATACATTGATTCGATAACTCGCTGTGGCTTGATTACGTCATCAGTTTGTTGATAGCTAACACTATTAACCGCTCGCCATTGCGCGATTTGTTGCCACCATATTTGGTTTTCTTCTTTGTTAACACTAAATTGTTTTTCTTCAAGTTCTGCAAGTAATTGTTTAATCACAATATCGAGTAAACCAACGACAGGAATATCGGCGTTAATGGTTTTAGATATCGAGGTTGGATCAATATCAACATGCACTATGGTGGCATCAGGACAAAACTTTTTAACGTTGTTAGTAACGCGGTCGTCAAACCTTGCCCCTAAAGCAAGAATAACATCAGCATTTGCCATGGCTTTATTGGCTTCTAAGCTACCATGCATACCTAACATGCCAATAAAGTTTTTATGCAAACCTGAAACTCCGCCTAGCCCCATTAAGGTATTGGTAACAGGAGCATTGAGTTTTTCGACTAATTGGGTCAATAACGTTGCGGCATTGGCAATGATTATGCCACCACCAGCATATACCACTAAACGTTTTGCGTGTGCTATCGCTTGTACCGCTTTCTTAATTTGACGATGATGGCCTTTCATTGTCGGGTTGTACGATCGCATGTTCACCTCTGAGTTAAAGACAAACTCCGCAGTATACTGCGGCATTAAAATATCTTTAGGGAGCTCGATCACAACCGGGCCTGGTCGACCGGTACTGGCAATATAAAATGCTTTAGCGATAGTGTTAGGAATATCAACCACACTGCGACAGTTAAAACTGTGTTTTACTATGGGGCGTGAGCAACCCACGATATCTGTTTCTTGAAATGCGTCGTCACCAATCAAGCCAGTAGGTACTTGGCCTGAAAGTACTACCATAGGAATTGAGTCCATATACGCAGTTGCGATGCCAGTAATACAATTTGTGGCACCAGGCCCAGATGTGGCTAACACTACACCGACCTCTCCGGTAGCGCGGGCAAAGCCATCTGCCATGTGTGTAGCCGCCTGTTCATGACGCACAAGAATGTGCTCGACATCATCTTGTCGAAAAAGTGCGTCATAAATATCTAAAACCGTCCCCCCAGGATAGCCAAATAAATATTTCACCTTAAGTGCTGACAGGGTTTTTACCACCAATTCGGCACCTGAGAATAGCTCTTTTGTCATATGTAATCCCTTCAATAAATAAAATCTGTTGTGAATAAATAGTGATAAAAAAAACCCCCGTTCTTTTCAGAGCGAGGGTTTTTTGTTGTTATATTTTTATTTTATTTTTTACACACAACATCGCCCACGCATTGGTTTAAAGACCAAGACGACGAGGAGAGAGTAAAGCGTGTTAACTATGTTCATGTTAAAAAATAACTATTGCGGAAAAAGTATTAGCTATAGTTTTAAGGGGTTTGTTTACCTGTGTCAATGTAAAGTTAGTTATTTTTGATGCCTTGTTAAACTTAGCAAGACCAACAAGGCAAATGTTGTCATTAATCTAGCGATAATTTTTTCATCTAATGACCGTAGGAATGCACGGTTAGTAACCATGGTGTTTCTTCATTGATATTTTAATTAAGCCATTGATCTTAATTGTAAGTTTGCTATTGTTATTTGAGTTTATTTATATAACGTCATTATTTTTGCAAGGGCTTATCAAAGTATTTATGATAGGCTATATATCAAGTTTATATCTCAATGTTATTTGGAAGGATTTATGTTAAAAATTAAACTCATCATACTATTGACACTTATTAGTGCCATGACGGGGTGTGTATCAACGCAACAAGCTAGAGTTGACTTTGATCGCAATAGCGAAATTACGACATCTAATTATAAGACCTTCGCATGGCTGAGCGAGAGCAAAGTTTTAGCAGAGTCGCTAGATGCTAATCCTGTGATGAAAGTGAGAATTGATAATGCCATTGAACAAGCGTTCATCGCCAAAGGATATCAATTAATTAGTGACGCAGAAGCGGCTGATTTTGCTATTTCATATACTATGGGTAGTCGAGATAAAGTCAAGGTTGATTCATTGCCAACAACATATCGCACTGCCTTTGTTTGGGGCCATGGCTATTATGGCGGCATAGGAATGAGCAATAATACCCGTGTTAAGAATTATACCGAAGGCAAGCTGGCGATAGATGTTTATGATGTCAAAAGCCATCAACCCGTGTGGCATGGCTGGGCTGTTAAACGCATTAAGTCTTCAGAGCAAGATAACCCCAGTAAAGCAATTAAAATGGTTGTTGAGCAGGTGGTTGCGCAGTTTTAATCAAGTGTCGAACCGTTAAATCGTTAACAAGCGCAGCTAAGTTAGGTTTTTTAATTTTGTCTATAAAAAGCCTTAATAGCCGAAAATTTTAATCGAACTAATTTAACTGCAGATATGCCAATATGGCGTTTGATATTAAGTTAATTTTAGCTATATTTTAAATTAGGTCGATACTAAGGCGTTTTTATAAAATCACGCTAAACTTATTAAAAACCTAACTATTTATTAAATGCGAGTGTCTATATGAAGTTATTTTCTAATGTTTTTATAATCGCTACGGTGTCAATTACCTGTCTATATATACCTAATAGTTATGGTTTTAATATCGCGCAGAATATTTGTGAGTATGTCGCGGTTGATGAGAAAAATCGTTTAAGGAAATTACTTAAATCTAATCGCTTAAAATTGCGTGATGTGTTTGGAGATGTGCTTTGTAATGGTGATAATATTTTGATTTTTGCCGCGAAGAATAATGCTAATGAAGTTGGCGAATTGTTGATCAAGAAATTACCTAAAGATACTATAGCAAGTGAATTAGATAATTTAGCTGCGTTATCGCCTGTATTGGCTGAACTGGGGCAAGCGCGCGTTAATTAATAACAACAGACGCACGCGGTACTGAATTGATTCAATCTAGGTTCTAAACTGATGTTTGACGAGATAAAATGTGATATTTTTCTCGCTAAAAATAAAGATATGACATTGTTGCCAAGCGTAGGGTGTTTGCCACGTATTGTTGTTTTTAATGGCATGAATATAGCTATTAGCACTGCTAATAGCTATATTAGTTGATTTGTCGGTAATATTAATCACAGTAAAATCATTCCGCCCAAACCCATGAAGCCACCAGTCATCATTTGACAAACGGCGTTAACGATAAGTTATTACGCTGATTTGGTCTTTAGTCAAACTACCCGTTCTTTGCGGTAATTAAATCCGTTATGGTTTTTGCCGTTTCTACTGGCTGCTCCATTGGAAAACAATGGTGCTGACCAAATGTTTGCCACTGGATAGATTTATTAACCTTAGCCGCTCTTTTTACTGCCTTGGGAATGAAAAAGTAGCTATTATTGGCAATTAAAATTTCTACAGGTCTCGCGATATGGTGTACCGCTTGCCATAAGCCCTTTGGATAAGAACCAAAAATTGACGCTTCCCAACTTGGCTGACAATTAAGTTGCACAGCATCATTGTTAGTGGCGCTAGTAGAAAACTCGCAATAATCGCTAATCACTTGTGGGTGCCAAGCTTTGTAAAAGGATTTGCTGGCAATACTCTCTTTCATATCGGTTAAGCTTGGCCATGTTGCTGTGCGATTAGCAACTGACTTGACTAATGCTCTATGTCTCCATGTGCCGGTTGCACGCATAAGCTGCTGAGCTATGATCATTTCTGTTTGAAACAACACCGGATCTAGTAAAATAATTTCACTAAATAAATCAGGATATTTAGTCGCAGCAAGCAAGGTTAAAACGCCGCCCATAGAATGACCAATACCGATCAAAGGACCATCTTCCTTAACATTGGCTTGGTGATAAATAGCATCAGCGACGGTATTGGCCATTTTTTGCCAATTTGGCATCTTGGTTGTTGGTTGTGTTGAGCCACCATGGCCGGGCACATCGGTTAACCAAATTGACCAGTCGCTCGGTAATTGTGAAGCCATTGCTGCTAAGGTCATTGCTGAAAAACCTGTGCCATGCAGTAAATGAATACGTTTTGCGTTTTTTGCTCCGGCTCGATAATAACCATTTACCGTCATCTTACTTTTTGATTTTTGCTGCCATTGTTGCGCGCTTGCAAGTTGAAGAGAGTTCGATGAAGAAGCGGTTGTTAGTGATGTTGAGCAATTAGACATGGAAAGATATTTTAACCAGTAAGAATAAAATTATAATTAACAACATAACAATATACTGGTCTGATGTGAATGTATTTTATTATTTCTCTTGGCTCTGGTTAGGGGTAATTAATAGCAATTAAATCATCATTTTTAAAATTTTATGATTAACCATTGAAAGCTACGCTTACTGGCGTTTACGTTATCACATCATATCTTTTAGACTTCAAACGTCTAGCCAGTGCATACTCGATTACAGAGCAAATAAGGTTGTATTAGATGATAATTCAAAACGATGTCGTTAATTATTGTCATGTAAAGCGAAACTTTAGGTGCGCGCAGCTTGATTATATTGATATAATATCTTCAATTATGTCATTTAAATTTTATTATTTTAGGGGTTCTGTTGATGTCGGAAGTAGAAAACCGCCCAACCAATTTTATTCGCCAAATCATTGATGCCGATCTTGCTAGTGGTAAACATAACAAGGTGCAAACGCGCTTTCCACCTGAGCCGAATGGTTTTTTACATATCGGTCATGCGAAATCAATTTGCTTAAACTTTGGTATTGCTCAAGATTATAATGGTTTGTGTAATTTACGCTTTGATGACACTAACCCTGAAAAAGAAGATATTGATTACGTAAACTCTATTCAAGCAGACGTTAAATGGTTAGGTTTTGAATGGGCCGGTGACATTCACTATTCGTCAGATTACTTTGATCGCTTGTATGGTTATGCCGTTGAACTGATCGAAAAAGGTTTAGCTTATGTTTGTTTTTTAAATGCTGAAGAAACGCGCGAGTATCGTGGCACGTTAAAGCAAGCGGGTAAAAACAGCCCTTATCGTGAAACATCAGTTGCAGAGAACCTAGCTTTATTTGAAAAAATGAAAGAGGGTGGTTTCAAAGAAGGTCAGTGTGCACTGCGCGCTAAAATAGATATGGCGTCAAGCTTCATGTGTATGCGCGATCCCATTATTTATCGGGTTAAATTTGCCCATCATCATCAAACAGCGGATAAATGGTGTATTTATCCAATGTATGACTTTACTCATTGTATTTCAGATGCGATTGAAGGTATTACGCATTCAATTTGTACCTTAGAGTTTCAAGACAATCGGCGTTTATATGATTGGGTTATTGAAAACATTTCAATTGAAACAACACCACGTCAATATGAATTTTCACGTTTAAATCTTGAATATACCGTGATGAGTAAACGTAAGCTGAATAACTTGGTGGCAGACAAACTTGTTAGTGGTTGGGATGATCCTCGTATGCCAACCATTGCTGGATTTCGACGCAAAGGTTTTACGCCGGGCTCATTACGAGAATTTGCTAAGCGTATTGGCGTGACGAAAATGGATAATACTGTTGAAATGAGTGTTTTAGATGCTTGTATTCGCGAAGACTTAAATGATAATGCCCCTCGTGCTATGGCGGTATTAGACCCGATTAAGTTGGTGATCGAGAATTACCCTGCAGATAAAGTTGAAAATCTTGAGGTGAAAAATCATCCAAGTGATGAAAGCCATGGTTCACGTATAGTGCCATTTGCTAAAGAACTTTACATTGAAGCAGAAGACTTTCGTGAAGAAGCTAATAAAAAATATAAGCGCTTAGTGTTAGATAAAGCCGTACGTTTACGTGGCGCTTATGTTGTAACCGCGACGCGTTGTGATAAAGATCAAGAGGGCAACATCACTACAGTTTATTGCCACTATGATGCTGAAACCTTGGGTAAAAACCCGACAGATGGCACTAAACCTAAAGGTGTTATTCATTGGGTTGCGGCAGAGCAAAGCCTTGATGCAGAAATTCGTTTGTATGAGCGTTTATTTACTGTACCAAACCCAGGGGCAGAAGAAGATTTTCATGCTGTGATCAATCCGGATTCATTGACCATTATCAACAAGGCGAAAGTAGAACCGTATTTAGCAATTGCAAAGCCGGAACAAGCATTTCAATTTGAACGTCAAGGTTACTTTTGTTTAGATAACAAAATATCAGCAGAAGATGTAGCAGCAGGTAAGTTAGTCTTTAACCGTACGGTAGGTTTACGCGATACTTGGGAAAAGAAATCCGCTTAGCTATTAATTAATATCAACTAAATTAAGCCGTTAAATTGTCATTAAAAAGCTCATAAGTTATTACTTATGAGCTTTTTTTGTCTTTAAAATTGAAAGCTATGACTATTAACTTATAGTTTAGTCGCGAGTTTCATGGCTTTAATAAAGACCGTTAACTCCTGCAACATCGCACGATTATCACCCAGATTACTTTCAATAAGCTTAACTACCGCAGAGCCACTAATAGCGCCTTTTGCGCCAGTTGCTAAGGCCGCTTTTACTTGTTCAGGATTTGATATACCAAAACCAATAACTGATGGTGCAGCTTGATAATTTTCTAATATACGAATAATTTTATGACCGGTCATTTCAGCTTTTGTTTCTGTGCCAGTAACACCAACTCGACTTAGTACATAGGTATAGCCGGCACCATATTCGGCTACTTTTTGCAGGGTATCTTCGTTAGCGTTAGGCGGGGCGATAAAAATGGGCGCAACACCATTGGCTATCGCCGCTTGTCTAAAAGGCTCGCTTTCACGTATTGGTAAATCTGCGATAAGCACAGAATCAACCCCGGCGATGGCAACATCACGATAAAAATTGTTGATGCCTCGAGCAAATACCAGGTTGCCATAAAGTAGCAAGCCAATAGGCATATCGGGCGCATAGGCGCGAACGCGAGTTAAAATATCTAAACAAACATCAGTATTGGTATTTGCTTTTAGTGCCCGAAGGGCGGCCATTTGAATGGTAAAACCGTCAGCGCTGGGATCAGAAAACGGCATACCTAGCTCTAAAGCATCTGCGCCCGCATCGATAAGTGTTTTAATCACTGCAAAAGATTGCTCAGCATTTGGGTCACCAATGATAACAAAAGGAATAAAGGCACCTTCATTTTTCGCCGCTAATTTCTCAAAGGTTTGGTCATAACGAATACCAATGTTAGTTGCTTGGGTCATTAGGCTTCTCCTCGGTGTTTAACGGCATTTTTTTCAGCAGTCTCAGGCGATATAATTGCGTTTACATGGGCTAGGTCTTTATCTCCTCGTCCTGAAAGGTTAACCAAAAGAATGGTTTCTTCTGTCGCTTGGTCAGCCATTTTCAGCGCGTGTGCTAAAGCATGGGAAGATTCTAATGCTGGGATAATACCTTCATGTCGAGCGAGTAATTGGAAAGCCGCTAACGCTTCATCGTCATTTATTGCGACATACTGAGCACGACCAGAATCTTTTAATTGTGCATGTTGTGGACCCACCGCGGGGTAATCTAGCCCTGCTGATACCGAGTAAGACTCTTCAATTTGGCCAACTTTATCTTGCATAATGTAAGTATAATTGCCATGTAACATACCTTTAGTACCTGCAACTAAGGTGGCACCGTGATGTGCAGTATCAATGCCTTTACCACCGGCTTCAACACCAATAAGTTTGACACCTTCGTCACCGATAAAATCATTAAACATACCAATGGCATTGGAGCCGCCACCAACACAAGCAATAACGTAATCCGGCAAGCGACCTTCTTCAGCAAGTAATTGTTGTTTGGCTTCTTCACCGATCATTTTTTGAAATTCACGGACAATAGTTGGAAAAGGGTGTGGACCGGCGGCAGTGCCTAATAAATAGTGCGCGTTTTCATAATTAGCTGACCAGTCGCGTAATGCTTCATTAACTGCATCTTTAAGTGTGCCACTACCCGCGGTTACAGGAATAACTTCAGCGCCCATTAATTGCATACGAAAGACATTCGGTTGCTGACGTTGACAATCAACTGCGCCCATATAAACGCGACACTTCAAGCCTAATAAAGAGCAAGCTATTGCCGTAGCAACGCCATGTTGGCCAGCGCCAGTTTCAGCAATAACTTCAGTTTTCCCCATACGCTTTGCGAGTAACGCTTGCCCTAAAACTTGGTTGGTTTTATGAGCGCCGCCATGGAGTAAGTCTTCACGTTTTAAGTAAATTTTTGCCAATGGATTTTTAACAATATTACGGCATAATGTTAGTGGTGTTGGGCGACCGGCATAACTGGTCAGTAGTTTGTTGAATTCGGTTAAAAAAGCTTCATCAGTTTGTGATTCAATAAATGCTTGCTCGAGTTGCTCTAGTGCGGGCACCAGTAATTCACCGACAAACATACCACCAAACTCACCAAAGTAAGCGGGTAAGGTCTTTTTAGTTTTATTTGTTGTTGATTTTAACATCTTAATAATTCCGTATTTTGGCGAAAACTTGTTGCAGTTTATCGCGACATTTAATGCCTGGGCTTGATTCAACACCTGAGTTGATATCTAAGCCAAATAATTCTTGGTTGCTCAGTTGCCTACAAGCTTGGCTGATATTATCTAGTTGTAATCCACCGGCTAGAAAGCAACGGGATAAGTCTTGCTCACTATCAGCTAACGCTTGCCAATTAAAGCTTTGGCCACTACCGGAACTTTTACCATCAAGCACAATGTGGTCGACATTTTTAGGCAATGTCGGCACAGTACTCTCTACAGGTAAGGCTTTAAATATTTGGCAATTACCGGCTAACTTTGCGCGTAAACTATCAATATATTCTTGGGTTTCTTGACCATGCAATTGCACGGCAAAAAGTTGTAAGTCATTGGCTAATTCAATCACCTCTTGTTGAGAGTGATTAACAAACACGCCGACATATTTCAGCCTTGGATTTTCGCTAACAATAGCTTTCGCTTGGACTTTATCAATAAACCGGGGTGATTTTTCAGCAAAAATAAGGCCGCCAAATTCAGCGCCAGCATCAATGGCAAAGCTGGCATGCTCAGGCCTTGTTAGGCCACAAACTTTATTGTGACCAAAAATAAGCTCTCGACAAGCTAAGTCAATATCATCTTCAGCCATCACCGAACTACCGACTAAAAAGCCATCAACCGCAGGTGCAAGTTCTCTTACTTGGGCGTTGTTATAAATGCCAGATTCCGAAATTACGATACGATCATCTGGAATTGTTGGCGCTAAGTCATAGGTACGTGAAATATCAGTCGAAAGATCACGTAAATTACGATTATTAATGCCAATAAGCTTTGCATTCAAGGCCACGGCGCGATCACGTTCTTCTTCATTTGACACTTCAGTTAAAATCGCTAAATTTAACGATTGTGCAACGGTTGCTAGTTCATGGTATTGGCCATCATCTAGTACGCTTAACATCAATAAGATTGCGTCAGCGCCGTAGTATCTTGCCAAGTAGACTTGGTAAACATCAAAAAAGAAGTCTTTATTAAGTACCGGACATTTGACTAAGTCACTGACGGTTTTAAGAAAGCTAAAGTCACCTTGAAAATACTTGTGTTCGGTCAATACTGAAATTGCCGCCGCATAATGATCATAAATACCGGCAATTTCAGTAACATTGAAGTCTTCTCTGATCAGTCCCTTTGACGGTGATGCTTTTTTACATTCTAAAATAAAGCCAGCATAAGGTTTTGCTGTCGTGCGGGTTAAGGCCGCGTACATATCTTTTTTCGACGGAGTTAACTCATCAATAAAGCTAGCTAACGGCAGATCTTTTTTCAGTTGTGCTATTTCATTACGTCGATTCGCGACGATTTGTTCAAGAATATTACTCACGCTGCTGATACCCCTGAATTAGAGTGTCGAACCAAGTCGGCTAAGGTTGTTGTTGCCGCACCAGAAGCTAATACCTGCGCCGCATATTGTGCTGCGAGTAATAAGGTATCTGCTTTGCCGTGCAATTGCTCTCGGTGTAAATAAAGCAACGCCGCACAATTAATGATCACGGCACTGTTATGTGCTTCTTGACCTTTACCCGCTAATATTGCTTGGATAAACTCAGCGTTTTCTTGTGGAGTACCACCTTTGATATCAGCTAAGGTATAATTTTTCAGACCAAAATCTGCTGGCGAAACTTCCTTTTTAATTAACTCGCCATTGCTGATCTCAGTCACTTGGGTTCTTCCGTGTAGTGCTATTTCATCTAAGCCACTGCCATGAACTACCCAAGCGCGTTTAACGCCAGTAAGCAATAGAGCTTGGGCTATCGGGGTTATTAACTCAGGCAGATAAACACCGAGTAACATAACTTCCGGCGTTGCCGGATTAACCAATGGACCTAGAATATTGAACAAGGTTCTGATCGCCATAGCTTTGCGAACCGGCGCTGCATGTTTAAAACCCGCATGATAAGCCGGGGCATATAAAAAACAGATATTGGCTTGTGCTAAACATTGACTAGCCACCTCAGGCGACATGGTTAAGTTAACACCTAAGGCTTCTAACAAGTCAGCAGAGCCAGACATACTTGAGACACTTCGATTACCATGCTTGGCCATTTTTAAACCACAAGCCGCCGCTAAAATCGCTGCGGTGGTGGATATATTGATGGTATTTGCACCATCGCCACCGGTACCAACACAATCTGCAACCTGGTTATTTTGGCTTGGAAAAGGCGTGGCGTTAGCGCGTATTGCCATCGCAGCGCCAGCAATTTCAGCCGGTGTTTCACCTTTCATTTTCAATGCCGTGAGTATCGCGGCTAATCGTTCAGGCGCAACATGCCCCGTGATGACCCGTTCAAATAAATCATGACTTTGCTGTTGCGTTAAAGAATCACCGTCAACTAGGCTAGTCAACGCACTATGGCTAATGTCATCGTTAATTTCTGCCTGAGTATGTGGTGCAGGTGTACTACTAAGTTCATTAGTGGTCATGAGCATGCCCTTGTACTTTGTAAATGGTTTTATTCGCTATAGCGCAAAGGTGAATAAGGCTTTGGGCTAATAAATGCGTACCAAATGTCGTTAATATTGATTCGGGATGAAACTGAAAGCCAATCGCGGCATCACTGCTATGCTCAATCGCCATCGGTAAAACAATGGCTTTATTGTCGCTAATTAAATTCACGTGTGCCGTCATAGTTAATTGTTTAGGCATTTCACTTGCAATCAGCGAATGATAGCGAGCGACAGGTAAAGGGTTAGATATACCTTTAAATGCTCCTAATTCGTTATGGATAATATTCGATGATTTGCCATGTACCACTTCGGGGGCGCGTGCGATTACGCCACCATAATGTTGAATTAATGCTTGATGGCCTAAACAAATGCCCAGTATCGGGAATTGTCCCGCGCAAAGTGCTAACAGTGGCATTAAGCAGCCAGCATGTGTTGGGTCGCCAGGACCTGGTGAAAGCACTAAAATAACGCCAGCACTGTTGCTTTGCTGTTTTTCTTGCAGCTTTTGAAAAACAAATTCAGCGCTTAAAGTGTTACGATATATCGTCAGTTGGTATCCTAAACAACGAAATTCATCGACTAAATTATAGGTAAACGAGTCGAGATTATCTAACATGATAATCTCTGGTAAAGTGCGGCTTGAAGAGTTCGATAAAGTGTCAGGTGAATTCATCAGTTAACCTCCTGTTGCAGTGCGGCGCTATTTTTTATTGTCATAGGCCGCTCTTGATGAGAAATAACTAAAATTTTATCTTCAGCATCTTTAATGGCACTGATCACCGCTTGAGCTTTTTGCCGGGTTTCGTTGGCCTCAGATTGCGGATCAGAATCAAAAACTACCCCCGCACCGGCTTGGATTTGTGCTTGGCTATTTTTGACGAATGCTGAGCGAATAACGATACAAGTATCCATATCACCGTTACCGGTTAAATAGCCAACAGCACCGCCATAACTGCCACGGCGTTTACCTTCAACTTCACGTATTAATGCGGTTGCTTTTACTTTTGGCGCACCTGATAACGTGCCCATATTCATACAAGCTTGATAAGCATGCAGCGCATCTAATTCATGCTCTAAAGTGCCACAGACACGAGAAACCAAATGCATAACGTGGGAATAGCGGTCTACCTTTAATAAGTCAGCAACGTGACGCGTACCCGGTTGGCTAACGCGGGCGATATCATTGCGGGCTAAATCAACTAGCATAATGTGCTCAGCCAGTTCTTTTTTGTCTAATCTTAAATCTAATTCGATACGGCTATCTAAATCAGGCGATAAACTGCCATCGGGATTAAAACCGCGTGGCCTAGTACCTGCAATGGGGTAAATTTCTACTTGCCGATTACTTTGCTGATATTTAAGCGCCGATTCTGGTGAGGCACCAAAAATACAAAATTCATTATCTTGTAAATAAAACATGTACGGACTGGGATTACGCTGCTTTAACGCTTTATAGGCATTAAGGGTGTTTGAGCAAGTTAGGCTAAAGGTGCGAGATGGTACAACTTGAAAAATATCGCCGGCTAAAATATTCTCTTTTAAGTCGTTTACAATCTGACAAAAAGCGCTATCGTCAATATCGCAACTCAGCGAGTTATCTTCATTTACCGGTAAGTGTGCATGAATGTCAGGCACTTTAAGCTCAAATGTTGCGGTTATATCAGTGTATAAACTGGCTTTGATTGCTGCGATTCGAGCTAATGCCGCGCTTTTTGCTGTTTCATAACCTGCACCGGTAAATTGGTTGGTAATCACTTCACTGGATTGTTGCTCATGGTCAATAATAATCAAGGTTTCTGCCAGATAATAAACAAAATCGGGACAGGAGTTTTCACCATCAGCAACATCGGGCAATGATTCACTCATCGCCATCATATCGAATGCAAAGGCACCACCAAGAAATATGGCAAACGGGTGCTCGCTGGTGTTTTTAAGCTGGCTAAATAAGCGTAAACTTTGAAAAGGGTTAACCGCAAGTAGCCGTGAACGCTCATCGAGTTGCTCAGTGACTTCTGCGAAGTTTGCGGTAAAGGCTTTATTGTCGCCGCTAATTGCGGCATCTGACGCTAGAGTTTGCCGAGCAAAGGCAAGGGCATTTTCACCATTTTTGCTTAATGCACTAAAGTTAACGCTATTGCCGTGACAAACAATTTTAACCGCAGTATCAGTTAATAGTAGGCTTTTCAGTTGATGCTTTTTATCAACTTCTGCCGACTCTAGTAGTAGGGTGTTTTCTTTTTCAGCACAAAGGGTGTGAAAGACCGCTAGGGGATCGCTTTGATAGCTTAAACTTTCAGTGATAGTAGCAACCGCACCGGGCAGTTGTTTATCGAGTGCAGCATCAAACTGCATTTTTTCAGTGGTATTTTCTGGGTAATTGCTCATGGGTATTCCTACAAATAATCTATTTAAAAACGGTCATCCAGCGTAAATAGGCAGAAGCCACCATAAAAACCAACGTTTTACTTTAATTCTTAACATCTATATCTCGTTATATTTTCAATTGATTAAAAGCAAAAAACCCGCAATAGGGTGCGGGTTTTCAGAATTTTTACTTACAAGTAAACATCACAACCCAGTTATACGGAGTTATGCCACCACCAAATTAAAGAAATAGTTTTTTTTACTTGTATCATTATCTGTTTTATCTCAGTAAAATCGTTTTATTCACTTGCCTAATTAGCGACTTGCACTTGGTTTAGGCTATTTTAAGTCCCTATAGAAGAACCGATTCGCGTAATGATGTCAACTACTGATTTTACAAATAAAAGAGATTTTTCCAACTTACGCGTTGACTTGCATAGTCATACTAATTGCTCTGATGGCGCGTTAACGCCGAAAGAGCTGATAGAACGGGCGATTAACTTTCAAATTGATGTGTTAGCCATCACAGATCACGACACGGTAGCAGGTCTTGATAGTGCAAAACGTACTATTGTAGATAAAAATATTCCATTAACCTTGATTGATGGCATCGAAATTTCTACCCAATGGCAAGGTTTTGAAATTCATATTGTTGGTTTAAATATAGTTTCGGAGCATACGGCGTTACAAGCGTTAATCTCTGCGCAGCAAAAGCGCCGAGAAGATCGGGCTAAGGCCATGGGCGAGAAACTAACAAAATGCGGTTTTAATGACGTATATAGTCAAGCTAAGGCGATGGCAGGTGATGGCTCTATTACCCGCGCGCATTTTGCTAGGGTACTTTTACAACGCGGTATTGTCAGTAAAATGCAAGCGGCCTTTGATAAATATATTGGCAAAGGCCAACGCGCTTATGTTAATCCCAATTGGTGTAGTATTGAAGAAGCGGTTGCGACCATTCATGTTGCTGGTGGTGTTGCTGTCATGGCACACCCGATACGATACGACTTAACCTCGAAGTGGTTACGGCGTTTAATTGTTGATTTTAAAGCGGCACAAGGTGACGGTTTGGAAGTGGTTTTACCGCAGATGAACAATGAGCAACGTAAAATAATGCTAAGCTATTGTGCCGAATACGATTTACATGCATCGATGGGCTCGGACTTTCACCAGCCAAGTCGTTGGAGTGATTTAGGCCGCAATTTAATTATGCCTGAACAGGCCAAACCTATTTGGCAACTTTGGCAAGCAAAGTCGGTAGGCTAAGGTGCTGGATGTTTAAAGGTCGCTTTTAATGTTTGCAAATGAAAAATTATAAGCCGTTTGGTACTCACATCATCATGGCAAAGTTATTATTTAATTGGAGCTCATTATGAGTCAATTTTTTTATGTTCACCCCGATAACCCGCAAGGTCGCCTAATGAAGCAAGCGGCGGCTATTATTAGTCAAGGTGGTGTTATCGTTTACCCAACAGACTCTGGTTACGCTTTAGGCTGTCATATAGGCGATAAAAAAGCCTTGGAGCGTATTTGCAATATTCGAGATATTGATAAAGAGCATAACTTTACCTTGATGTGCTGTGATTTATCAGAATTATCAGAATACACTCGTGTTGAAAATAGTGCCTTTCGCTTGCTGAAGAATAATACCCCTGGGCCATATACCTTTATTTTTAAAGGCTCGAAAGAAGTCCCTAAACGCTTATTAAATCCAAAGCGTAAAACTATCGGTATTCGCGTACCCGACAATGCTATTGCCCAAGCCTTGTTAGCCGAACTAGGTGAGCCGATAATGTCGACAACACTGATCATGCCCGGTGCTGCAACCGCAGAGTTTGATCCCGAGCATATCCGCGATATATTAGAGCACCAAGTTGACTTGATCATCAATGGTGGTCATTTAGGCGAGCACCCGACCACTGTGATTGATTTCTCCAATGATGAAGTTGAAATAATTCGTGTCGGTGAAGGTGACCCAACACCGTTTCAATAATACTTGGTGAGTAACTTAACTAATAGCGACTAACCCTTAACTTATTAACCTAGAATTTACACTGTGAAAGCGGCTTATGTCTGATCGTACAGCGAAATTATCTGATGCCACTACGCAAGCTAAAAAGCCTGTGTCTGGCGTTATGCTACAGCAAGTATTACCTTTTGCCTTATTGCGTGGTGAGGCCATTATTGAAAAGCCACAAGATTTATTTATTCCTCCGGATGCCTTAGAAGTAATTTTAGAGCTGTTTGAAGGGCCGCTCGATCTCTTGCTATATTTAATTCGGAAACAAAAATTTGATATTTTAGATCTACCTATTGCACCTATCACGACGCAATACATGACTTATGTTGATCTGATGAAAGATATTAAATTGGAGTTAGCGGCTGAGTATTTGGTCATGGCGTCAATTTTAGCGGAAATTAAATCACGCTTATTATTACCAAAACAAGCCGTTGAAGCAGAAGAGGGGGATCCAAGGGCTGAATTGGTTAGAAAACTACAAGAATATGAAGTGATTAAAAAGGCCGCTGAAAATATTGATGATTTACCACGCATTGACCGCGATAGTTTTATTGCAAAAGTAGAATTAGCGGAAAACTTTGTCCCTGAAATTCTCAATAGCCAAGTTGACTTAGCTGAGTTAGTGAGCGCGCTGCAAGGGGTAATTAAAAGAACACAGGCATATGAACATCATCATATTCAAAGAGAGTCGTTATCAACGCGCGAGCGCATGGCAAAGATTATGGCCATCCTCAAGGATGCTGATAAAGATAAACCTTATTGTGATTTTAGTGATTTGTTTACTACCAGAGAAGGCAAACAAGGCGTTGTAGTGACCTTTTTAGCCATTCTGGAACTGATTAAAGAATCCCTTATAGAGTGTGTGCAAACCAAGGTGTATGGCGAAATTCGTGTTTGTCTTCCTAGGCATTTTTAGTGCCTGTAACAGCAAAAATAATAGTAAACCTCGCAGTAAAATAAATGGTGAAATTAGCATAAATGATAACCGATAGAATACGCCAGAAAGATATCGATGATGCCAAGCTACAACGTTTGGTTGAAGCCGCGTTATTTATTGCCGATAAGCCATTGTCGGTACAATTGCTTAAACGCGATTTTTTAATTGAATATCGTGTTAGTAATTTGCGGATCCGTGATATAATTATCGCCATTCAGGCTCACTATAAAGGCCGTGGTGTTGAGCTTAATAAAGTTGCTTCAGGTTATCGGTTTCAAACACCAGCAGAACTTAGTGATGATTTAGGGCATTTGTATCAAGAAAAAGCACCGAAGTATTCACGTGCTATTCTAGAAACATTAGCGCTAATCGCCTATAAGCAACCTATTACCCGTGGTGAAATAGAAGACATTCGCGGTGTTGCTGTCAGTAGTCTGATTATTAAGACCTTGACGGAAAGAAATTGGATTAAAACTATCGGCCATAAGGAAGTGCCAGGTCGACCTGTACTGTATGCGAGTACACAAGAATTTCTTGATTACTTTTCGCTAACATCGCTCGACCAATTGCCGGCCTTAATGCCGATGGAAGATTTTACTAGTTAAATTGCTTGGCAGGTTAACTAGCATACCAATTGGTATAACTAAACACAGGGTTATATACCCTAAACTTAAAGAGACAGAGACGTAATAGTAGCGCGGGTTTTACCGCTGCTAACTGTGAAGTTACTGACGTAAGAGAGTTAAGACCTATGTCTGAAAAATTACAAAAAGTATTAGCGCGCGCAGGCGCTGGTTCACGCCGTGAAATGGAAACCTATATTAGCGCAGGTCGTGTTAGTGTTGAAGGTAAAACCGCTTATTTAGGCGATCGCGTTGAAGGCAATGAACTTATACGTGTCGATGGACATCAAGTTAAGCTTAAGCCTTTAGAAGACGATTTATGTCGCGTATTAATGTACAACAAGCCAGAAGGCGAAATGTGTACTCGCAAAGATCCTGAAGGTCGCCCAACAGTATTTGATCGCTTACCTAAATTAGAGGGGAGTCGATGGGTAGCGGTAGGTCGTTTGGATATTAATACCTCAGGTATGTTACTTTTTACCACTGATGGTGAACTGGCTAATCGTTTAATGCATCCATCTAAACAGGTTGAACGTGAATATGCCGTGCGAATATTTGGTGAAGTTAATGAGGCAATGTTACAAACTTTGCGTCATGGTGTAAAACTAGAAGACGGCCCAGCGAAGTTTCAAAAGATCACCTATAAAGGTGGTGAAGGTCGAAACCATTGGTTCCATGTCGTGTTATCTGAAGGGCGTAATCGTGAAGTTCGTCGTCTTTGGGAGAGCCAAGATGTGCAAGTTAGTCGTTTGATCCGTGTGCGATATGGCGATATGGAAATGAAACGTCAGCTCCCTTTAGGCGGCTGGACAGAACTAAACTTAAAAGATGTTAACTACTACAGAAAA
>TARA_R110000737_G_scaffold124893_1_pt1 | contig 20748 bp, 14 predicted proteins | sample TARA_R110000737 | Tara Oceans TARA_R110000737 (sample SAMEA4398027) | marine metagenome | biome: Polar Biome; feature: [SRF] surface water layer (ENVO:00010504); material: water (ENVO:00002006), including particulate matter (ENVO:01000060) such as... | depth 5 m | reverse complement strand
TTTATCAACATTCAAGGAATACAACCAATTGCACCCTATAAGTTTGCGGTTGTTCCTAAAGATAGTGTTGTTCTGAAAGCATCTACAATAGACCCACTTGCAAATTTGAATACCTATATCTTCGAAATTGATACGACTGATTTATTCAATTCACCATTCAAACGCTATCAAAACATAATGCAAGTTGGTGGAGTAAAAGAGGCTTTTCCTGAAAATTGGCAATTTAGTTCTAACAATCAATCTGCTCCGCTTATTTGCACAGACAGCACAGTCTATTTTTGGCGGGTGGCGCTTTCTCAAACTACCTTAGAATGGAAAGAAAGTTCATTTCAATACATAGAATCAAAAGTTGGTTGGGGACAAGACCATTTCTTTCAGTTCAAGGACAATGGATTTGCTCAATTGGATTATGACAGGCCAAATCGAAAACTTCATTTCACAACTGCTGACACAAGTTATTTAGAATGCTTGGTTTATGGCACGAATATTCAAACCTATCAAAACCAATGGTTGATAAATGCAACTTTACAAGATTATGATTTATGTGGTTTAACTCCTTCGATTCATGTGGGTGTAGTTGATCCAATAAGCTTTGAATCATGGGGGACGCGTTGGCTCAGCGCACTTGGAGATACTGTAAATCCAACTCATGGTTTTGGAAATGCGAACGATCTTAACCAATGCAGAAATCGGGTTGAAAAATATTTCATCTACCGCCAAAACTCGGCAAGTCAATTGGCAGCATTCCAAAACATGGTATTGAATGAGGTTCCAAACGGACATTATTTAATTATTTATGCCCCAAGAACTGGTGCGCAATATTCACTGTGGAACGCGTTGGATTCAGTTGGGATGTATTCCACATTTGCTGCTTTGGGCTCAGATAGTATTAATGGCAACAGAGCAAATAACCCTATGGCCTTTTTTGTTCAGAAAGGAAATCCTTCGAGTGTGATTGAACTATTTGGACAGACAGCTAACGATCCTGTGCACTTGACCGCTCCAATGGTTGGCTCTGATTACATTGGGCAAGAAACGTCAACCTTAATTGGACCAGCGGCAAATTGGAATAGCTTTTATTGGAAAGTTGATCGTGAAGAAACCCTTATTGGTGATACTACCTATTTTACCATTGATCGTTATGACGGGAATCAAAACTTCCAGAGTTCCCAAACCATTCCTGTAGCTTCTACGGATTCAATATTGTTCTTGCAAAATTACATCAATGCTCAGATTACGCCATACATGAAATTGAACGCGACCTTTATTGATTCATTGAATTTCACACCAGGACAACTAGATAGATGGCATGTTTTATATGATCCGATACCAGAAGCAGCGATTGATGGCACAAACGGATATTACTGGACGGCCGATAATGGGCCAGTAAATGAAGGTGAATCGATTTCATTTTCGATTGACGTGAGAAATATTAGTGACATTCCTATGGATTCACTACTGATTCATTATTACATTGAGGACGAAAATCATGTGAAGCACATTATGAATTACCCACGGCAAGACTCGTTGAGAGTCAATCAAGTTTTAAGGGATACTTTCACTTTTTCTACAACCGGATTTCCCGGATCGAATATATTTTGGATGGAGGTAAATCCATATAGTGGACCATTTGGTCAATTGGATCAGCCAGAGCAGTTTCATTTCAATAATCTGTTACAAATACCTTTCAACGTCAATAGAGATGACAAAAATCCAATTTTGGATGTCACATTTGACGGGCGACATATTTTAAATGGAGATATCGTTAATCCATTTAGTGAAATACTCATCACTTTAAAAGATGATAACCCTCTTTTAATCATGGATAACGTAACGGACACTTCTTTATTTGGTGTTTATTTGACCAATCCGAAAGGGATTCAAAAACGCATTCCTTTTGAGGCAAATGGGCAAACTGTGATGCAATGGATTCCTGCAGATGCACAAAACAAACGTTTTAAAATAATGTATCCAGGTTCTTTTGACTTGGATGGTAAATACACCCTACTCGTTCAAGGCTCCGACAAAAGCGGCAATATTTCTGGTGATTTAGATTACAGAATTACCTTTGAAGTTATTCGCGAATCCACAATTACGAAGTTGATGAATTACCCGAATCCATTTAGCACAAGCACTCGTTTTGTGTTCACATTAACAGGTAGTGAAGTTCCTGATGATATGATCATTCAAATTATGACTGTTTCTGGGAAAGTAATTAGAGAGATAACCGAAGGTGAATTTGGGCCAATTTATATAGGTAGAAATATCTCTCAATTCTCATGGAATGGAACCGATGAATTTGGCGACCAATTGGCTAATGGAGTTTACCTTTATCGAGTTAGAATGAAAATTTACGGAGAAGACATAAAGCAAAGGGAATCAGGTGCTGACCAATATTTCACGAAGGAGTTTGGAAAAATGTATTTACTCAGGTAAACAAAAAGTAAATGACTAAATCAAAATGGAAAGTTGATTTAAATGGATATGCTGGTGACATCATTTTCGTTTTGCTCTTTGTTCTTTTCGCGGCTTTTTATTATGATTCATTTTTAACCAAAGGACCTTTCACAAACCACGCGTGGCGACAAACGGATTGTCTTTCTTTGACATATAACTATATGGAAGGAGCTAACTTTTTTAGCCCTGAAGTACACAATCAATTAGGGGACGACTTAACTTCTGGAAAAACGGCCGGTGAATTTCCAATTTTATATTATACCGTTGGTCAACTTTGGAAAATTACCGGCGAATCCTATTTTGTCTATAGGTTTGTCTATTTAATTATTCTTTTTACCGGATTATTTGCCCTGTTTAAGGCTTTAAAGCTTTTACTGAAAGATTGGTTTTTAGCGACTTTCATTCCATTGTTGCTCTTCACCTCGCCAGTATTCGTGATTTATGGTGTCAGTTTTTTGACAGATATTCCTGCATTTTGTTTTGTTCTAATTGCGGGTTATTTTTTAACAGCGTATTACTTTAAAAAGAGCAGTAAATACTTTTGGCTTGCCATGTTGTTTTTTAGTCTTGCTGGACTCATTAAAGTATCAAGTCTAATTGGTTTTGTATTTATTTTTGGGATTTTCATTCTAGAAAATCTTTCGCTTAAATCGCTTAAATCAAGTTTCCTTTTCAAAAGAAGCAAGACAGAATGGTTAGGATTCATGAGCGCAATCCTAGCTGTTTTTGCCTGGTATTACTATACAAGTCGTTACAATCATGAGCATGATTTCAAATATACCTTTAACAAAATCTACCCACTGTGGTTAATCGATAAAAATGAATTCAATCAATTGACCAGTGATATAAAGAATTTCACTTCTTATTACTTTTTTAATCGAAGCATTTTATATTCACTTTTCGTGATTGGTATTTTCAATTTATTTCAATGGAAGAAATTGCCTTTGTTAGGGTATTTATCCACGATAGCAATATTTATAGGATGTTCCTTATACTTTATATTTTGGGCTCCATTGATGGGCGTTCATGACTATTATTATGGAGCACTACTAATTTTGTTTGTTGGCATCATCCTTCCTTTCATATGGCTTTTGAAACAATATTATGCTTCAATCTGCAAAAGCAATGTATTTATCATCTTGGCCTCAATATTCTTAGCGTATAATTTTATTTACACATTTGGTTTAGTTAAGATTTCTACCCTTTCACAGGAAACAGCCTTGATTAAAGTTGGGGCGCCAAATTTCTATGATAAAGTGCAATACATTAATTACTCTAACGAACGAGGTCGGCGATATGAAGAAATTCGACCTTTTTTAAAAGCTTTAGGCGTCAATAAAGAGGATAGAGTAATTTCGATTCCCGATGATTCATTTAACATTTCATTGTACTTAATGCATCAAAAAGGTTGGACTTCTTATGCTGGTGGTGATCAACCAGAAATTATCGAAAGGTTGATTAAAAAGGGTGCAAAATACATGATTATTTCAGAATCGGCTACCCTCAAAAAAGAAAATCTACAACCGTTTTTAACGAATGAAATTGGGGAATTTCAAGGGATTCATATATTCAAGTTAATCCCTTAATACTGCCATTTTCCAGTAAAATTGTCATAGAAATTGAAACCAAACTTGAAGTTAAGATCGGCTTTGGTAAAATTACTATCTCCAGCAACAGCATAAATTCCAATCTTAAATATGGTTTGGCGAATCCTTAATTTTCTTTCTAAACCGGCGTAAAATTCAACGTGACCAAATTTCGCATCCGGTATAGTTAAAAATCCACCTCCAATTGTTTCTTCCAATTTCAAACGATTGATTAACCAGATTTTATTCAAAAAGAAGCCTTTGAAATGATGAATAAAATTGAATTGCATATACGATTTATTCGTGCTCAATGCCGTATCCAGAATTTGCAAGGTGTTTACAGGATTAGAAAAGAATCCTTGATCTGATGGTCTGAAAAATTTATGTTCAATTACACGAAGATCTTTTTTAAATACAAAACCTCCCATGGTGAAGTTTAATTCACTAGTTCCGAAGGTATTTAATTGAACATCGTCATGAATACGGAATTCAACAAAGTCAAAATTTGATTGAGAATTAAAAACGTTAGGAATCCCGCGTTTATATTTAAAGAAAAGCGTTGGATATGGCGATCCTAGAACTATTTTTTTACCTTTTCGAATCATATACTTTTGGCGAAAATGGTATTCTAAATCAACGTTTGCTAATAATATTCTATAAGGATCAAAAGGAATTGGGTCAGCAAAAATCCCAAAAAGAGTATCCCATTTCGGCTGCTCTAAATTGGTGATTGAAGTTCGGTCTGAAAATTCAACACCCAGTTTTCCGTACAATCCATTAAACAATTCCATTCTATGGCTAATTTCAAATTTCTTGTTCCGAACCCTGTTTCCTGGTGCAAATGTTCCTTGGATATTTTGAACATTACTAACGAAATCATATACATCTCCAACCTCAAAATCTACCTCCGAGAAACGTTTTGGATTGTACAAAAAGCTTCCACCAAAACTCCCTTTAACGTCCTTGTTTCGGAAACCATAATCGATCATAGGTCGCACAGTAAAAGACTTCCTATTTTCAAAGCCTTTTTTGTAGTAACCTCCTAAACGATGGCGATAACCCCCAACACCGAATGGAATAACTTGTTCAACTAACCCTGCAATCCTCCATTCTTGTTTCTTGAATGAGTTTACGTGACGAACACCTTCAAATACAACGGTGGTAAATTTAATTCTGTTTCTTATACTATCATTCGTTCGCATGTATTCATCCGTTTCATGATAGGTAATGATACTGTCTTGCGTTCGAATGAAATTTAACTCTAACTCCTTTAAAGTGAAAGGTCTCTTTTCTGACCAAAAGGTTGAATCTTTGTCAAAAGCATCATCTGAATATACTTTTGTTTCAAGCCAAAAATTTCTTTTATCGTCATTTACTTTGAAAGAGTATTTATCATGTGTCAAACGAATCAACCCATTTATTTTCGTTTTACCTTCTTTAATGTTATAAACGAACTCCCTTCTTGTAGGCACTAATTTACCTTCTACTGCAGAGTAATCACAAATTAAATGAAGCTCTTCGAAATAAGTTAGAGCTGAAGGATTGATGCTTAATTCATAAGACGTCAATTCCCAAGTAGAATCTCGGACAAATATTGTCCCTTTAAAAAGCGGTTCATAATCGAACCTCGGATCTACTCTGATTTCATAAACCAAAGTATTTTCTTCGTCATAAAAAGAGCCTTCCAAATAGAAATTATAATACAAAAGTGCATTATATGCCAATGGTGACGTTAAAGGTTTCTCAGATATTTTGGGAAGTTCCAATAAGTTTTCGAAAAGATTGATGTGAGCATCTTTAATTCCCGTAATAAATAAATATGGATTTCCACCTTCGCCGCTAACAGGTGCAATTGACTCTGCTCCATCTCCAAAAGTTACAGATGCTGAAGCAACAGCCATCGTTTCTCCTATATCTGTAAAATCCTCGTATGCGTAAAATTCATCTTTGAACTTTGCACTTTTCTTATAAGAAGTAATGGCGCCCCATTCAATGAGGTTCATTTTCTCTTTTCCAACTACAGAGTCCTTGAAGATAGTATCGCGAACTTCCTTTTCTAAAGAACTAAGACAATAGGTGTCGCAAGAATATTCGGGAACTTGATCATAAAAAAAGCTTCTTTTGTCGATGACCATTTTCATTATTTCTTTGCCTCGTTCCTTTTTCGAACGAGCTATAATTGTCACTTCTTCAATTTCTTGAACAATCGTGGCTAGGATGAAATCTTTGTTTGTGAAATTTTCGTGAACAACAATTGAATCAATCAATGTTATAAAACCTAGCGCAGTAATTTGCAAAGTATAGTTGCCTTGTTTTAATTCTAAGACATACTTTCCAAGTGCATTTGCAACAGTACCGTAACTTGTGTTTTCAACTCTGATTTTAGCAAATGGAATTTCTTTTCCTTCTGTATCAAAAATTTGACCTTTAATGGATTGGCCAAAACTTGAACCTATAGCGCAAAAAGTTAGTAAAACAGAGAGTAAAAATGGTTTCAAAAGCAAGATTTATTGTTAGACTGTTTAATTGAAGAAAAGTTACTGGACTAAAATTAAAAGCGCTAAGTTCTCTAAAAACAATTAGGTATTGAATTTATTCATAGATTTTTAACGATTTTTGACGAATAAATTCAGTCTAATCGATTTTGTTTCATTCATATGTGATTACTAAAATCTAGTTTCTTTTCTTGTCTTTAAAAGAATCGACAGCTGAAGATGGCCGTGTCGTCAACGTAATCCAATTGACCGCGCCATTCGTCCAATTTAGAAAAAATAAGACCGTTTAAATCCTCCATTCCCAAAGGGTAATAATTATGGACAATCTTTTGGATATTCTCCAATCCGAACTGAGCATCGTTTTGATTTTCTAGCTCTACTACTCCATCGGTGTACAATACCAAAGTTGTGTTTGGTGGGAGAATCTCTTCGCCTATTTCGAGAAAAGGTAACTCGTCCATCATTCCCAAACCAATTGTTCCCTTGTCTAATAATTTGGCTTTCTTTCCATTGGTTAATATCGGGTGATTATGACCTGCATTTACATATGTCAATGTGCGCGTGTTGGCTTTATAATGTGCCAAAAAGAAAGTAATGAACTTTTCCCCTTTTGCACTTTTCATTACTTTTTTATTCAACTCATGGACCAAAAACTCCATTTCGAATCGTTGGTAATGATAAAGAGTTCGAATTGTTGCTTGAAAATTTGCCATCAGCATAGCGGCGCCAATTCCTTTACCAGAAACATCGCCTATGCAAATGATATATTCATTTTCCTCAATTGGAATAAAGTCGTAATAGTCACCGCCAACCTCATGTCTAGGAAGATATTTTGCTGAGATATCCATTTTTCGATCAGAAGGTAAATCCTCAGGAAAAAGCAATTTTTGCATTTCTGTGGCCACCTCCAATTCTTTTCGAATTCTTTCCTGAACCACTCTGCTTTTCGCCATTTTTTTGTTTTCAATGGCAACAACGACTATGTTTGCTAAAGTTTGAATAAAACTCATATTCAGCATATGGTCTGTCACTTTCAAATGATCTTTGCCAAGGCTTCCAACAAGTAAGTAGGCCAAAGCCTCATCATTTTGGAACACAGGAACAACAACATCAAAATCTTTAAGAAGTTTTGAAGGTGAGGATTCTATAACCGTAATATCTTTGAAACGACCTAACTCCGCAGGCACATTGATTTCCTTCATTTTAGGACGGTATCCAGCTTTTAGAATACAATCCCATTCCTCTTTTTTGTTGAACAAAAGAAACTTCTCTAGGCCTAATTGTTCGTGCAAGATAAACTCGAAAATTTCTATTATCGTAGAAATATCCTCGTTCAAACTAATCGCATTGGTGATGTCTAGAAGAGAATTTAATTTAAAATCCTTAACCTTCAGCTCATCCTCCAAATTCTTGCGTTCGCGATCGGTCATTTTAGAGTTTTTCTATAATCTCGGGTAGTCGACGAATGGCCGCCATTTCTCTGAATTTTGCTTTAGCTTCTATACACGGACTTCCGAAATATGTTTTTCCAGCGTCTAAATCCTTTCCGATTCCAGATTGAGCATAAACAGTCACACCATCGCCAATAGTTATATCACTTGCACAACCGACTTGCCCCCAAAGTGTGACGTTATCACCAATTTGAACACATCCAGCAACACCAACGTTTGCTGCGAAAAGACAGTTTTTTCCAATTACAGTATCGTGTCCAACCTGAACGATATTGTCGATTTTCGTTCCTTCTCCAATAACCGTTGTTGATGTAACGCCTGCATCAATAGTGCACAATGCGCCAATTTCAACGTTTTTATGAATATGAACGCGACCGCATGAGTGCAAACGATCATACCCAGTCGGTTTCTTTTTAAAGTAAAAAGCGTAATGTCCAATAACCGTATTTGGTCCTATGATGCAATTGTCGTCAATGATCGTATCATCCATAATCACCGCTCCTGAATGTATCACCACATTTTTACCGATTTTTACATTATTCCCGATGAAGGCATTCGGATAAATCATTGCGCTTTCATCAATTTCAGGATTTTCGCCTGTCATTGAGTTCGTTTGAGGTTGAAAAGGTTTAAAATGTCTTGTGATTTTATTGAAATCGTCGAATGGTGTTTTAGTAACCAACAATCCTTTCCCTTCTGGGCAATCTACTTCTTGGTCGATAAGAACTGTTGTTGCCGCACTATCCAAAGCTTTTTGGTAGTATTTTGGATGATCGACGAATACCAAATCACCAGGTACAACGCGGTGAATTTCATTGATTCCAGAAACGATATGATTTGGATCTCCAACGTAGGTACATCCAAGAAAATCAGCCAATTGGGCTAAGGTTTGGTCTTGAGGAAACTTCATAGGGCAACTATTTGTTGTAAAATTACAACCTAATGTCCTACAAAATCAGCTATTTCAGAATATTTATCCGCCTCAAGTTGTTCATTTAATTTTGAACTTCCGAGGTTTAATAGTTTAACAAATCAGCCAAAGCAGTTTTCACTTTATCTGCATTTGGTAAAAGTGTCGCTTCCAATACACTATTCAATGGAATTGCGGGCGTATCAATAGAACCAACAATAGAAATTGGCGCATCTAGGAACTTGAAATTATCTCTTTGTAAACGTCCGGCTAATCCTAATGTAAAATTACATTCTGTTGATTCCTCTGTTACAAAAAGAACTTTTCCATGACGTTGAGCCACTTCATTCATCAATTCATGATCCAAAGGATTCAAGGTTCTTAAATCGATAATTTCTACTTGACAAGGAAAACTTTTCGCGGCTTCAAGCGACCAATAAACGCCCATGCCGTATGTGATTATTGCACTTGTTGAACCTTTGTCTATACAAGATTGTTCAGCTGTTTGCACCACTCTACCTTTTCCAAATGGAATAACGTAATCTTCGTCTGGCTCGATAGACATGGCTCCTTCCGTTCCAGCAATTTTAGACCAATACAAACCTTTGTGCTCCAACATGACAACTGGATTTGGATCGTAAAAAGCAGATTTCATCAAACCTTTCAAATCAGCACCCGTTGATGGATAAGCGATTTTTATTCCGCGAATATTTGTCAGAACAGATTCTACTGAAGATGAATGATAAGGCCCTCCAGAGCCGTAAGCACCGATAGGAACACGAATGATACAGCTTACAGGCCATTTTCCATTCGATAAATAATAACTTCTTGAAACCTCAGTGAACAATTGGTTCAAACCTGGCCAAATGTAATCGGCAAATTGAACCTCAACTATAGGCTTCAGTCCTGCAGCTGACATTCCAACTGTTGAACCGATGATATATGCTTCTTGGATTGGCGTATTGAAAACACGATCGTCGCCAAATTTCTGTGCTAAAGTCGCTGCTTCGCGGAAAACTCCGCCTAAACGTCCACCAACATCTTGTCCGTATAAAAGAGCTTCTGGGTGTTTTTCCATCAATTCACGAACGGCAAAAAGAGCGCTGTCCACCATTACGGTTTTTTTCTTTCCTTTTGGTTCACGCTCACCTTTCTCTTCGGTAATTGGTGTTGGAGCAAATATGTAATCCAAAACATCTTTCGGTTCAGGATCTGCAGCATTTATTGCTTTGTCATATGCCTCATCAACTTCACGAGAAATGGCTTTTTCTATCGTTTCCAAATCGGCATCTTCAATTCCTAAAGAATTCAAAGCTGATTTTAATTTTGGGTAAGGATCTCTTGTTGCTGCTTCTTCCAAATCATCTCTGTACCATTCTTTTCGAACACCAGAAGTATGGTGACCCAAAAGCGGAACTTTCGCGTGAACTACAAATGGTCGACGCTCTTTACGAACGATGTCGAAAACTTCTTTCATGGTTTGGTAACTCAAATCGAAATCAGTTCCATCGATAGTTCGAACTTCAATTCCATTGAATCCTCTCATGTATTCGCTCATATCTTGAGCACGGGTTTCAGCTGCATTTGCAGATATATCCCAACCGTTGTCTTGTACCAAATAAACAATAGGATATTGTTTCAAAGCCGCCATTTGAAGCGCTTCTGAAACTTCTCCTTCAGTACAAGATGCATCACCTAATGAGCAAACAACTACTGGCTTTTGGTCTCCAAAATCATCGGCTAATCCTTGCAATTCTTTGTATTGAACGCCCATCGCAACTCCGGTTGTGGGAATAGCTTGCATTCCCGTTGCAGAGGATTGGTGAGGAATTTTTGGTTTATCATCATCGTTCAAAGATGGGTGACAATAATACGTTCTTCCCCCAGAAAATGGATCATCTTTTTTGGCAAAAACCTGAAGCATCAAATCATAAGGAGTCATTCCGATTCCTAATAAAATACTGTCATCACGATAATATGGTGAAACCCAATCTTGCGGTAACAGTTGCATTCCACAAGCCAGCTGAATAGCTTCATGTCCGCGCGAAGTAGCATGAACATATTTGGCTGTAATTTCTTTGTTCGCTTCGTATTTTTCAGCCAAAGTTTTGGCTGTGCACATCAATCGAAATGCTTCGAGAAATGTTTTTTTATCTGTTTTCAATTTGTTGGATTGTTTTTTAGAAACAACAGTTGACATTATAATCGGGTTTTCGCCAAATATAAGGATGATTTTGCATTTGACCGAACTGAAAAGAAATTAGAATGGTCTATTCTGACTAGATTTTAACGGAAAAATCAATACTTGTGTTTTCCTACTTCCCAACCATCACTTTTTAAGTATTGTTCACCACTTTCTACAGCGGGACCTTCCATTTGTGTTCCCATGGAATCATTCCATCGGTTTAGATAGCCAAATAAAGCTACAACGCCCAATATTTCAACTATTTCACCTTCGTTCCAATGTTCGCGCATTTTTTCAGCAATTGCATCGTCAACACCGTTTGGAATTTGGGATGCGGCTAATGCAAAATCCAAAGCTGCTCGTTCCGCCTCAGAAAAAGCTGAATGTGTTTTATACGACCAAATATTTTCCAACTGTTCTTGTTCCGCGCCATAACGTTCGGCTGCGCGAATAGTATGCGCTTGGCAATATCGACAGCCGGCAGCATGACTAGAAATATAGCCAATCAAACGTTTCAAAGCACTTGTTACTCGACCATTATTTTCCATTACTGCCTTATTCATCTCAATAAATGCGTAAGCAATTCGTGGACGATGATGCATGGTTTGAACACTGTTTGGGCAAAAACCTAAGGTTTCATTATAGAAAAGAACTAAGTCGTTGAGATCTTTATCGTTTGGGTCGTTTTTGGGGTGAACTAAAGGTCTTTTCATTTTTAATTTGATTTATTGTCGCGATTAAAGTAACCAAATAATTCACTAAATCCGAAAGAGTCCCAATCAAAAAAGGCCACCAAATTGGCAGCCTAACTATAAATTCAATTTAAATTTAAAACCTTTCAAAAACACCAGCGGCACCTTGACCAGTTCCAACACACATGGTTACTACACCATATTTCTGATTTCTTCTTTTCAATTCATTTAAGATTTGAACAGATAATTTTGCTCCCGTACAACCAAGCGGATGACCAAGCGCCAATGCTCCACCATTCACATTTACGATCTCTGGATTAATTCCCGTTTCTCGAATTACAGCTAAGGATTGTGATGCAAAAGCCTCATTCAATTCAAAAAGAGAAATATCTTCCATTTTCAAACCTGCCATTTCAATAGCTGCTGGAATTGCTTCTACTGGTCCGATTCCCATAATTCTCGGTTCAACGCCAACAACTTTGTACGAAAGCAAACGAGCCATTGGTTCCAGACCTAATTCTTTCATCATTTTTTCAGACATTACCAAAACGAATGCTGCGCCGTCAGATGTTTGAGAGGAATTTCCTGCTGTAACGGATCCACCATTCGCAAAAACGGGTCTCAGTTTTCCTAACCCTTCAACAGAACTTGGTCTTGGCCCTTCATCCGTATCAACGATATATTTTCGAACTTGACGTTTTTCGTTTTCGTCCAAATAAACTTCTTCTACTTCAACTGGAACAATATCATCTTTGAAACGACCATTTTTAATTGCGTCAATCGCTTTTTCATGCGAGCGAACAGCAAATGCATCTTGATCTTCACGAGTAACTCCGTATTGCTTTGCAACTGCTTCAGCCGTTAAACCCATTCCCCAATACCAGTCTGGATGCTCTTTGGCTACTTTTGAGTTAGGAACAATTCTCCAACCACCCATTGCCATTACAGACATCGATTCTGCTCCACCTGCGATAATACATTCCGCCATTCCGGCTTCAATTTTCGCTTGAGCGATAGCAATGGTTTCCAATCCTGACGAACAATATCTGTTCACCGTCATTCCAGGAACTTTATCCGTATCCAATCCCATCAAAGAAATCATTCGACCAACGTTTAAACCTTGCTCTGCTTCTGGAGTTGCATTACCAACAATAACATCGTCGATTCTGTTTTTATCCAACTGAGGCGTTACTTTCATAATGTGTTTGATTACATCCGCAGCTAAATCGTCTGGTCTGTAAAAACGAAAACCACCTTTCCCAGCTTTACCAACAGCAGTTCTGAATCCTTTTATTATATATGCTTTGTTTGACATCTTTTTCTTTTTTTTTGGACTGTAGGACTTTAAGAATCAGGAGTCAGGACTTATTTTTAGTAAATTCCTGAATCCTTTAGTCTTGTATCCTTTAATCCATTGATTAATTTCTCAATATTTTACCGTACTTCACTAAGCTTTCCAATCGCTCAAGAGTTTTCTTTTCCGCACAAAGTTCTAGGAACGTTTTTCTTTCAAGGTCCAATAAGTATTGTTCTGAAACGACAGTGTTTTCGCTTAAGTCTCCACCGCAAAGAACCATTCCTAGCTTTTCAGAAATTAACCTATCGTGCTCTGACATGTAATTTCCTGAAAGCATTGTATCGGCTCCAACGTAAACAATTCCCAATCCTTCTTGACCAAGAACCGTAATGTTCTTTTCACGTTTTGGAGCGATATATCCTTCATCAGCCAATTCAATACAAGCTTCTTTTGCTCTTAGCAATTGATGATCACGACTTACTATAACTTCATCAATTCCATCACGTAAGTAACCTAAATCAAAGGCTTCGTATGCTGACGTTGAGACTTTGGCTTGACCAATCGTTAAGAATTTCTCACGAAGTAGGTTTATTTTAATGTCACCATCGTGCAGTTCATCTGACAAACGTTTTGCGAATTCTTTTGATCCGCCACCACCTGGGATAATTCCAACACCGAATTCGACTAAGCCCATGTATAATTCTGCATGAGCAATCACTTTATCTGCATGCATTGACATTTCGCAACCGCCACCAAGTGCCATATTGTGTGGGGCAACAATTACTGGAACGTTGCAATAACGAACACGCATCATGGTATCTTGAAATGCTTTCACTGAGAAATTCAATTCATCGAAATCTTGTTCGATAGCCATCATGAAGATCATGGCAACGTTTGCTCCAGCTGAAAAGTTCTGACCTGTATTAGAAATAACCAAACCTCGGTAATCGCTTTCTGCTAAATCAATTGCTTTGTTGATTCCTTCGATAACTCCACCACCAATTGTATTCATTTTTGTGTGGAATTCTAAATTTAAAATTCCATCTCCTAAATGTACGACAGTTGTGTCACTGTTTTTCCAAACCGTATTTTCTTCGCGAAGTGTATCCAATAGAACTAAGTTTTCTGTTCCAGGAATCACTTTATAGGTTCCCGAATTTTGATCGAAGTACTTTTTGGAACCACCTTCCGTTTTGTAAAAAGTTGAATTTCCTTTGGCTTTCATATCTGTTACCCAAGTACCAACTTTTCCTCCTTCGGCTTCTAGCCATTTTATTCCTTCGTCAATACCAACGATATCCCATGTTTCGAACGGACCTAATTCCCAACCGAAACCTGCTTTCAATGCGTCGTCGATTTTATAAAGGTCATCCGTAATTTCCGGCAATCTATTTGAAACATAAGCGAAAAGTCCACCGAATAATTTTCGATAAAATTCACCTGCCTTGTCTTGTCCATTCACCAACATCTTGGTTCTTTGTTTCAAGTCATCGACAGGCTTGGTCATTTCTAATGTTGCAAATTTCACTTTGTTCTGCGAACGATATTCCATCGTTTTTAGATCCAAAACCAAAATTTCGCTGGAACCGTCGGCCGCTTTTACTTTTTTGTAGAAACCTTGTCCTGTTTTTGAACCCAACCAATTGTTCTCCGACATTTTTGAAATGTAATCTGGAAGAACAAAAAGGTCTTTCATTTCATCGTTCGGACAATTGTCTTTCAATCCGTTTGCTACGTGAACAAGTGTATCCAAACCAACAACATCACACGTTCGGAAAGTTGCCGATTTTGGTCGACCTAAAACTGGACCAGTCAATTTATCCACTTCTTCAACAGTCAAATCCATTTCTTTCACTGTATGGAAAAGTGCCATTATCGCGTATACTCCAACTCTATTGGCAATAAACGCTGGCGTATCTTTACACAAAACAGTTTTCTTCCCAAGATAACGACTTCCGAAATCCATCAAAAAATCGATAACTGCCGGATCTGTTTTCGCCGTAGGAATGATTTCCAATAAAGGCAAATATCTTGGTGGATTGAAAAAGTGTGTTCCGCAGAAAAACTTTTGGAAATCTTCACTTCTGCCATCCAACATCAAGTGAATTGGAATTCCAGATGTATTCGAAGAAATGAATGTACCTGGTTTTCTGAATTTCTCTACTTGATCGAATATGATTTTTTTAATGTCCAATCGCTCAACAACAACTTCCATGATCCAATCGCAATCTGCAATTTTAGACATGTCGTCCTCAAAATTTCCGATTTCAATTCTGGAGGCGAATTCCGCCTTATAAATGGGCGAAGGATTACTTTTTAATGCAAATTGAAACGCATCATTTACTATTCTATTTCTAAATGTCTTACTTTCGATTGCTACTTTTTTAGCTTTTTCTATATCATTCAATTCCTTCGGAACGATATCCAAAAGAAGCACTTCGCAACCAATGTTAGCAAAATGACAAGCGATTCTTGAGCCCATGACTCCTGAACCTAAAATTGCTACTTTTCTAATGTGTTTTATCATGATTTTTTACTTTCATATTTCACCATTTCATCCAATTCGATGTCGGTGATTTGTTCAATTTTTTCAATTACCTCAAAATAAACTTTCAATTTTCCTTTAGGGATTTTCTCCAAAAGCTTTTCATTGAAATTTACAATAACTTCGCGAGTTTCCCTACGTTTTTCGATACCAGTTTCTGTTAAAAAAATCAAAACTTTCCGTTTATCGATTTTATCAAACTGCCGACGTATGTAGCCAGCGTCTTCCATTGTTTTCAGCGTTCGCGACAAACTCGTTGGCTCCATGCCCATTCGTGGACCAAGTTGCGTACTTGGCGTTCCATCTTTGTCTATTATCATAAGAATGAATCCTATGGAACTTGTAATGTTACTATGTGCGGCCTTTTGGTTGTACATCCTCGATATTTTGTGCCAAAGTTGGCGGAGTACATGGTCGACTAATATGTGTGTTTCGCTATCCATTGATTAGGAAATAATAATAAAGTACTAAGGTAAGAATAATAATTTAATATTATGCTAGCATAGTAATTTTTAGTATATTTTTCGATTGTGAACTTTTCGAATCTATTTGTAAAACGTCGAAAATAGAGTCTATTTTACTGATAACCAGAACTAGGACTAAAATTTTAGTCTTTTCGAATTTTAAAATTCGCGAATTTTAGAATTCGAAAATTTTATTCAAAAACCTGTTTTCAAATCAAATTTTTCACTAACTTAATGTAAAACTTACTACTATGCCAGTCAAAAAGACAGAACAATTCTCAACGCTAGAAAATCAAATTGCAACAATTGGAAGAGCACTATCGCATCCTGCTCGAATAAGAATCATTGAATTGACTCAAGAAAATGGTTGCACGAGAAACGTCGATTTAATAAAGCTCTTAAAACTTTCTAAATCGAGCGTTCACAACCATATTCAGAAACTGGTTGAAGCAGATCTAATTCGATTAAAATATTACCCTAATCAATACCTTATCCATCTTACAAAAAATGGTCTTTTGGCGTTGGATAATTTCGTTCAAAAAAATTGGAGCAATTAAAATTTTATTTTGGGAATTATAAATTCAACTCCACTCCTCCCGAAAAATCTTAACTGTTCCTTTAAAATAGGCAACAAGCTCCTGATTTTGGTTAAACGATTTTACCTCGTAAAGTCCAATAGATTTTCCACGGTTAATTTCAATGCATTCGGAACGCAAAACATCGTTTTCCTTGAGCGATTTAAGATGAGAAATACTGGTTTCTATACTTACGGCATGGATTCCATATGCATTGGCAGCAAAAGCAAGTGCTGAATCAGAAATAGAATACGTTATACCTCCATGAGCTATATGGAAACCGTTGAGCATTTCTTTTTTAACTTTTAACTCAAGAATGCATTTCCCTTTTTCAATTTCAATGACAGAAATACCCAATAAACGAGAGAATTCGTCCCTCTCCATCATTTTATCGACTATTTCACTCGGGCTCATCATGCTTCGACTGCTTTCGCCATCAAAGTAATCATTGCAATTGTTACGATGAACAATTGCGTTGCTGTTTCATCCGTTAGACTTGAACCGTCTTCATCCTCAGTCGAGATTTCTAAAGCCATGAATTGCGCCAAGTGAGGTTGGTCGCAAAAATCTTCCAACATATCTTGGTCGTCACCATCATTTTCAAAATAAGCATCCAACATTTCGAAATAGGGTTCTTCGAAATCATCGATGTCAGCTTCTTTTACTGCAACAGTGCGAATTCCCTCTTGAGTGAAACATTCTGAAATCAAACAGAAATAGTATATGATTAGTCCTTCTAGCTGCTCATTTTCATATTCCAAAGCAGCTGACATTAAATAGGCAAGTAATGTATCTTGTGCTAAAGCATATGTTTCCGACAATTTTTCCAATCCATCGTCATCCAAATTATCAACCTTCTTAATTGCTTTTTCTATACTTTCTAAAGAAACGTGTTTCATTGTAATTCTGTTTGATGGCAAAGTTAAACTTTCTAAAGCAAAGGGCAATTGAAAATTCAGCCAATGAATGTTTAATTAAAGTTATTCACAGGAATCTGTATCCTTTAATCTTAAGTCAACTAATAAGTAGTGAAAACCATCCCATTTTCCAGTAGGATCTTTCCTTTTGATGACAGTTTTTCCATCTGTAAAAGTATAATGGTCTTTTGTTTTGAAATGACCTTTTCGTGAAAAATAGAGTAAGAAATATTCAAATTCACGGATAATTTCAACTTCAACCTCGTTTAAATTTCGGTCTACATCATGATAATGTAAGGAATAATTCTCTCCATCTTTTGAAACAAAAATAGAGTCTTTCACCTTGACTCCTTTTACTTTGTATTTACGATAAATTCCTATTCTTTCTTTGTCCTTTAATATATCAATTGCGGAAGGAGCTACTTTTTTGTCATATTCAAAATCGTCGAAACAAAGCGTAATTACTTTATCTTCTTTTTCTCGAATTTCAACTTCAAGAAACCTTCTTTTCTCAGCAATTGTATTGTACTGGACATAATAAATTCCTGCTTCAATATTGCTGATTTCTGTTTTAAGTGTTTTACTTTTTTTAATAAGTTTTCGTCCTTTGTAAATTTTCAATTTACCCGATTCTGTATCGCATTCACTTCTGCATTTACTTAAATAAACAGTTAAACTTGCCGCTCGCAGCGCGGAAAGGGAAGAAATCAGAAAAAAGAAAATGAAAAGGAATGATTTCATGAAAATTGGTTTTGTACGAAAATAATGAATTCAACCAAAAGTGTGCCAAGAAACGAAAGAATCATGCAGCCAATACTAAGACGATAATCCTTTTTAAAAACCTTATATTTGGGTTTCAAAAATCAATAAATGGCATTTTTTAATCCGGATTTTATACAGTTTTTCAAAGATCTAGCCCCCAACAACAATAAGGATTGGTTCGATGAAAACAGGAGTCGATATGAAAACAATGTACGTGAGCCGTTCAAAGCTTTTGTTGATCATATGATTGCAGAATTAAGTAAGGAAAATCCCAAAATGAAAGACTTACTGAACAAGGATTGCATTTTCCGAATCAACCGAGATATTCGTTTTTCTAAGGATAAAACGCCTTACAAAATGAATGTTAGCGCATTAATAAATGTTGGCGGCAAAAAAAACTATTTGGGTGAAGGTGTTTATATTGAATTGGGCCCTGAACATTTTAGAGTTTACGGTGGTTTGTATGATGTGGACAAAGATACTTTGTTGCAAGTAAGAGAAGGAATTGCTGCCCATCCTGCAGAATTTAAGAAACTATATTCTGACAAAAAATTCGAAAGTCTTTTTGGAACGATTCGAGGAGAACAAAACAAAGTTATTCCAAAAGAATTGAAAGCCGCTGGCGAAATTGAACCAATGATTTACAACAAGCAGTTCTATTACTTTGCAGAATATTCTCCGGAAAAAATTCTCGACAATGATTTGGACAAAACAATAATAAAAGCCTATCAAACGGCAAAACCGATAGAACAATTTTTCTCTAAAATTTTAAAAAGATAACATGAAAAAATACATTTTACTTTCTCTTTCCTTACTATTCATTTTTGGAAATTATACTGCGCAAACCAAGTTGACCTTGGAAGAATCGGTGATGCAACAGTACAGAAAATACGCTCCTGAGAGCCTCGTTTTCTTCAAATGGGTGCCAGATACAGATTGCTATACTTACATAGATGGATATGTGAATTTGAAAAAAGCTTCTTTCACGAATTCGACGCCAAAAGATGTTGCTTCTATTTCGGAAATCAACAAAGTTTTAGGATCAAAATTAAACTGGTTCTCAGGTTTTGAATGGAAAAATGAAAACGAATTTTGGGTCAATGATGGGATGAATTTTTATCGCTACAACACAGTTTCCAAGGATGGTAAAACATTGGTTTCTTTGGCTGATGATGCTGAAAACGCAACTTTTGAACCAAAGACGGAAAGTGTTGCCTATACAAGAAACAACAATTTATACGTTCAAACAGTTGATGGGCAGAAAATCAAAGTTACACTAAACGATGATCCGAATATTGTCTCAGGTCAAGCTATTGCGAGAAGTGAATTTGGAATTACGAATGGTATATTTTGGTCGCCAAACGGAAAGTTACTAGCCTTCTATCAAAAAGATGAAACGAATGTTAGCGATTATCCTCTTCTAGACAACAACGCTTATCCAGGAGCAATGAAGTCGATAAAATACCCAATGGCAGGACAAAAATCAGAAAGTCCGAAAGTTGGAATTTACAACTTGGAAACAAAAAATACAGTATTCATTAGTCCAATGGGTAATTCAGAAGATTATTTAACCAACCTTTCATGGACTCCTGACAATAAATACGTTGTTATAGCTGAAGTGAATCGTGGTCAAAACGCAATGAAATTAAATGTTTATGATGCTGTTTCCGGAAAATTTGTTCGCACACTTTTAGAAGAAAGTAATTCAAAATGGATAGAGCCAGAACATCCAGCATTTTTCCCATCTGAGAAGAGCAACAATTTTGTTTGGGTATCAGAGAAATCTGGATACAGCAATCTTTATTATTATGACTTTAATGGTAAGTTAATCAAGCAATTGACGAACAACAATTTCGTCATGAAAAATTTTGTTGGAGCATTTGGAAAAGGTTCTCAAATCTACTTTACGGCGACAGGTCCAAATCCATTAAACACCTTAGTTTACTCGGTTGATTTATCGGGAAAACAAACTTTAATTACTAAAGAGGAAGGAACACACAACGTAGAAATTTCTACCGATGGTCAATACATTTTTGATGAGTTTTCTTCCCATTCTGTTCCAAGTAAATCATTAGTTTATATGTCCAACGGCAAAAAGGAAAAAACAATTTTAACTGGGTCAAACAAATACGAAGGTGTTGATATTGGGACGACGACAATTGGTGAATTAACTGGTAAAGATGGTACCAAATTGTACACGAGAATGATCAAACCTAAAAACTTCGATGCGAATAAAAAATACCCTGTTTTGGTATACGTTTACGGTGGGCCACACGCACAAATGATCACCAACACTTGGTTGGACGGAGCAAGCTTGTGGATGCACTGGATGGCCGATCAAGGTTACATTGTTTTCACGCTTGATAATCGCGGTTCGGGCGAGCGTGGATTTGCATTCGAAAGTCAAATTCA
>TARA_R110000737_G_scaffold94041_3_pt1 | contig 20827 bp, 20 predicted proteins | sample TARA_R110000737 | Tara Oceans TARA_R110000737 (sample SAMEA4398027) | marine metagenome | biome: Polar Biome; feature: [SRF] surface water layer (ENVO:00010504); material: water (ENVO:00002006), including particulate matter (ENVO:01000060) such as... | depth 5 m | reverse complement strand
GAGCGCAATGCGTCGGAGATCAAGTCAGGCGCCGGCCAGTATTTTACCCCGCGCCCGGTGATTGAAGCCATTGTCGAATGCGTTGGACCTAAGATCGGCAAGACCGTGCATGACCCGGCCTGCGGGACCGGCGGTTTCCTGCTGTCGGCTTATGAATACATGAAACGGCAGGCGACGGGCGACCGGGAGCAGACAAAGAAGCTGCGGGAGGCCACGTTCTCGGGGCACGACATTGTAGGCGAAGTGGTGCGCCTCGCCGCGATGAATCTCTATCTTCATGGCATCGGGAATGGCGAGAGCCCGATCGACAACCGGGACGCGCTGTCCCGGCCCGATGGCCCGTATGATGTCATCCTGACCAACCCTCCCTTTGGCAAGAAATCCAGTTTCAAGGTGATCGGCGATGACGGCGCAGTGTCGACCGAGACGGAGAGCTATGAGCGCGAGGATTTCAAATACACGACCTCGAACAAGCAGCTGAATTTCCTGCAGCACATCATGTCTGTGCTGGCCGTGAACGGAGAAGCGGCGGTCGTGTTGCCCGACAATGTGCTGTTTGAGGCAGGCCAGGCTGGCGAAGGTATCCGCAAGCGGCTGTTGAACCAGTTCGAATTTCACACGCTGCTGCGCCTGCCGACGGGTATTTTCTACAAGCAGGGCGTCAAGGCAAACGTGCTGTTTTTCACAAAACGTGCCGCATCGATGGAGAAGCAGACCAGCCAGCTGTGGATCCATGACCTTCGCACAAACATGAATTTCACGCTGAAGAAGAACAGGCTGACCCGGTTGGACCTCGATGAATTTGTCGCGAACTACAAGACGGGTGCGCGTCACAAGCGCAAGGAGACCGAGCGTTTCCGCGCGTTCGCCTATGACGACCTCATGGCACGCGACAAGACGAACCTCGACATTTTCTGGCTGAAGGATGACAGCCTTGAGGACGTGGATGCCTTGCCGTCTCCGGACACCATCGCAGTGAGCATTGTGGAGAATTTGCGTGAAGCCCTGGAACAGTTCGCGGACGTCGCCCAGGAACTTGTGGAGGTGGATGAGTCTCTCGCCTAGGGCTGCCCAGCCAGGCGCATATAGTGCCTGGCATGAGATGCGGCGCTATATCTTGTATCTTCCGACTTGGTTCCCATGTGTTCATGAACGTCCTCCGCCGTTCGGGGCCACACATGAGCGAAGAAGCCCGCCGTATTCTGAGACGCGCCGATGCAGCGCTGGTTGAGACTTGGGGGCTGTATCGCGGCGCAGTCTGGGGCCCGGTTCCGTCGATGGACGCGAGAGGCAAATGGTTGGGCGCCACCTATCCCAGCCTTGCATTGGAACAACCGAAAGCGTTCGGGCATCTCAAAAGCGATGCGGACCGTATTGGCGACCTTGCGCATGCCTCCCGGGATTGGGTCATTCGCGATGTGGCGCGTAATTTTCCCAGAATTGGCGATGAATTACTGGCACGTGCTGATCCTGAAAGCCGCGCCTTGTGGCTTTGGCAGAACCATATCGAGGCATTTGAATGGGCTGAAAGGCGGATGCAGGTCCTTGCGCAGACAGGACGCCCGCGCTTGTGCAACCGCTACCAGTGCGTTGCGAATGAGGAGTTCGACAAGACGGACACAGATCTCGGCGCGTTCCTTGCGGTATTGAGTGCGCTCTACAAGGATCATGACTTTTCAGGATTGGACGTCATTCCTGTCATCGACTGGGACCTTGATGAGGCCGGCAAGCGTCTGGAGTTCACACTTCACGTTTCTGTTTCGAGACCTCTGACGTTTGAGCAGTCGTTCAACGACCAAGGCGAACTGGATGAAGCGCCCCTCCGGAAACCTACATACTGGCGATGCCGCTATAATCTCGCATCGGGCAAGACCGACCTGATTTGTGATCGAGGCAGTCAATCGCTCCGGCACGAAAGCGCCAATGCATTTGCAGAGCATGTTCTCGGCCAGACCGAGCCGCCGGTTGCTATTGAAGCCCCGGCATTTGAGATGGAGCGACTGGCGGATGTCGACGCGCTTCCACATATTGATGGGTTGAGCGAATGGCGTATCCGAGAGTTGCAGCTTGTTCACGCTGATAACCGTACCGAGGCATACGTCATATCCTCGCCCACCGATGCATGGGCTGCAGCGTGCCGTCTTACCCAGGAAGCACGTGGCGAACTCGGGCAGTTTATTGTTGTCGCTGCAAAGGTTGAAGCGTTGTTCCAGACAGGGCTTGGCGCCTCAAAGCGTTCGCAAAAGTCAATTACCTGCGAACTGTTCCAGGATGGGCGCGCGCAGATGCAGAAGGATGGACTCCGTCACCGACAGATACGGGATGCGCTGGCTGAAGTTCTGAGCCGTGACGCATGACCCGCTTGGCATATGGGTGGACGCCGCCGGAGAGTTCGCTTTGCTCGCCGAGACCAGCGCAGGACTGCCACTAGCGGAGCCTACGTTGGCTTCGCAAGCATTCCAGATGCTATGCAGCAATAAGGTCATTGAGCAAGGAATTGACGCAGGCTCAGTATACTGTTCGAGGTGCCGTGTCGCGCACGACGTCAGCCGGACCGATAGTGGTACATATTCCTGGATCTGTTGCGATGGCGAAGAACCCATCACCTACGGGCGAGTGAGAAGATGGAAAAGCAACTGGCGCAATACGGCCAACTGGCTCGCCGATTCACTAGGCCTCGCGTCTTCAGTTAGGCATCTCAAGCAAGGCCAGATTGCGTATCTTGGTGAACTGGAAATGCGGAGGGCATCTGTTCCGATCTGGCTTGTTCGTGGACTGGGCAACGCGCAGATGCTGCCCACTCTGCTAGCGGCTCTGGCGCAGGCTTCGCCTCGTCGGAAGGGTCTCATTCTATCGCCCGTGCCCACGCCTCACTTAGCGCTTCCCAACGGCTCATCGTGTCTGGGTTTCAATGCGTTTGTGGATCCCAACAATGCACTTCAACCTGTCTCTGTCAGTGAAGTTTGGCGTGCCGGTTTTGGTACAATGGTTCCGAAAGCGGGCAAACGGGGCAATCCGGGAAAACCCGGCGATCCGGTTGCGGAGTTCAAGGACAGGGTCCGCAACGGAACGGCTCTGCGCCGAATTGGCAAGGAAGCTCAGGCTATTCAGAAGCTGGAGCGCTCGAGGTTCGGACGCGGAAACGAGCTGAGCGAGAGCGATATTGCAAACAAGATTCGTTCAATCTTTCACGCTTGGAAAGCTGCTGAATATCCTCTGGATTTTTTCGATCCTGAATAATTGGATTTGTCAGGATTATTTTTCAGGACTGCGGAGTGCTTGCCTGCGTTCATCGTAAATCGCAGGAGCTCGACCGTGAACGACAACCAATCTCAAATGATCCGCCCCCTTGCGGTGTCCCCTTCAGAGGCTGCCCGTATGGCAGGTATCGGTCGTACAAAATTGTATCAGGTTTTGGCGGCCAACCAGCTCGTATCGATCAAACTCGGTTCACGAAGGCTGATTCGTGTAGCCGACCTGGAAGCCTGGCTCGATAACCTGTCGGTTGAAAACTGAGCCATGGATCGTGTAGCCCGAGCACCTGACTGGCGTATGCCATGCCTCAATTGCGGTCCGGCAAGGCAATCGCCTGTCAACCGCGCGCGACCGGTGTGTGCTGTTTGGAAACGGGATGATGGTAGTACGGCGACTTACTGTAATCGGTGTGGTGCCAAAAACGGTACGCGGAATCTACGGTTCGCAGAATATCACACGGCCCCGAGCAAAAATTCGCTGCGGCGGGTCGATCGATCTCAGCTGGCCCAAGCCTTGTGGAGCAGGGCGCTTGCTTTCGAGGCGACACCTGCAGCAACTTACCTCAAGGAGGCTCGTGGCGTGTCGGTGCCGGTACCCACTACGCTTCGATACTTGCCCGCTCGCGGTACTTACCCGCATGCCATGATCGCTGCTTTCGGTAAGGTTGAAGAAACCGCGCCAGGCATTCTGAAGGCTCCCGACAAAGTCCCTGCTGTGCACCTTACGCATCTTGCCCCCGACGGACGCTCGCATCTCGATAAACGTATGATTGGCCGCGTGAGCGGGCATCCGCTTGTGCTGGCGCCGCCGAATGACGGGTTAGGCATCGCCATCGCAGAAGGGATCGAAGACGCCCTTTCCATCCATCAAGCGACTGGACTTGGCGCCTGGGCAGGTGGTTCTGCCGGACATATGGCAAAGCTCGGCTGCGCCGTTGCGGACTGTATCGAGTGCGTGACACTCGCGGAAGACGCGGATGGGCCAGCCAAGGCCGCCTGTGACCAGCTATCCGCTGATCTAATCCTGCGCGGTATTGAGGTGCGCCGGTTCAGGGCAGGGGGTGCCTGACGCCATGGGGCAGGATCCAAACGACATCCTCCGCAATGATGGTGCGGCAGCGCTCCGAAGGCAGTTCGATACTAGCGCGCGGATTGTCCGCTTGCCCCAGGGCAATGACCTTCCAGCCCTCAAGATTGGATCAGATCAGGATATCGCCGCTCAGGTCCGTATCCTGCTGGAATCAATCCATGGCAAGATGGTCGCCGATAGCGGCATTCTTTACGCTTGGAACCAGCGCTTTTGGGGTGAGATCGGCCAGTCGGATGTCTACGCTGTCATAAAGCGGTTTGATGGTGCTGCTCTACCAGAGGGCCGTTGCCGTACAGTCCGGCTGTCAAAGTCCAAACTCCAGAGTATAGAACATCTGCTGTACCGTCTTTGCGAAGTGCCTGGATTTTTCGACGCGCCGGCGAAGGGCATACCGTGCCGGAACGGCTTCATCGTCATTGACGATGAGGCAGCGTGTCTCAAGCCCCATGACCCCGACCACCGTAATCGCTATGTGCTCGCAGGCGACTGGACTGGTGAACTACTGACCGAGCCGCCGGAAGGCTCCGAACTCCGTCGCCTGATCACTGGTTGCTTTCGGGATGATCCGGAGGCTGACCTGAAAAAGGCGTTGCTGCAGGAAATAGCCGGTGGCGCATTGATTGGCGCTACGAGATCCCTTGCGTCTCCGAAGGCGATCATCTTGCTGGGAGAACGGGCAGGAAATGGCAAATCTCAGCTAATTGATATGTTCCGCGGATTGGTACCATCTCACGCCATCGCAGCCTTGTCGCCGGCCCAGTTCAGCGACGAGCGTCTTGTGGTAGCCTTGTTCGGCAAAGTGCTGAACATGGCCGATGAGATTGGCGACCGGGCGATCGGCAGCGAACGATTCAAAGCCGTTGTCACGGGTGAGCCGATCACGGGCCGTGCCGTGTTCAAAGACGGACTGACGTTCCGTTCCCAGGCGCTGCACGTCTTTTCCGCGAACAGGTTACCGGCCTTCCGGGACGGGATGGATCGCGGGGTTCGGCGTCGCCTGATTGTCCTGCGTTGTGACCGTGTCATCCCGGAGGCCGATCGTGTGCCCGGCATCGGACGAATTGTAGCCGATTTTGAACTGCACCTTTTGCTGGCCTGGGCCGTCCAGGGCGCGCTCAGCCTGTTGCGCCGTGGGCATTTCGACGAGCCACCATCCAGCCGCGATGCGTTGAATGACTGGGCCCGGATCAGTGATTCCATGACGGAATGGCTAGGCGATGATGATGGTCTGACAGTATCCGGCAATACGTCCGACCGGGTGCGTATCGAAGCAGTTTATGAGTGTTACCGTAGTTGGTGCGTCTCCATGAGGATCAAGGATACCGGCATTCTCGATCGCCCCAAGTTCGTGCGCCGTATCAAGGCCGGAGAGTTCGACGGTCTCTCGTTCATCCGCAAGGCCAATAGCAAGGAAGTGGCCGGATTGTGGATCAACCATAGCCGTGTCGCCCCAGTGTCGGGCAAGTGACGCCAGTCTTCTCTTGAAACCGCAGTGAGTGTTGCCAGTGTCGCCTTTCTCTTTCAAACCTTCTTCAAACGGGCAAATGCATCTCTTGAGGTGCTGCTATGGAAAGCATGACACTCGCGACACCAGCGTTGTTTTTGCTGGCGCTTTCTTGCCTGATTTCAGCACTGCGGTGACACCGTCGCGACACCGGACCTGTATTTGCCAACCGATTTCGACAAAACCGTGCGGGGCCTGAGCGATGGGCGGGTTTGGCAGCGGCGGTTGGAACCAGCGGCACCGGAGCGTGGTGGAGCATCACCGTCGGCTTGATGCGGGCAAGATGAACCGCCTTGGCGTTTGCAAGGATGGATACATCGGCGGCTGGGTCTGGACGAGCACGGATGGTGAGCGAAACTGGATCGGCGTTAGATGTGAGACGGGAGAGCTACAGCTGGACTACAAATACCGGCTAAACGGGGGTGAGTGGCAGCCGGTGCGGCAGTCAGTTCCGCTAGCGTTCCAAGACTGTAACAAGGGAGGCAAGACCGCGCTCTTCTTGTGCCCGCATTGCGGAAAGAGGCGCAAGTACCTGTACGGCGCCGGACGCTTGTTCCTGTGCCGAGAATGCCATGACCTTACCTACATGACCCGGCGCGAGCGGGTGCATGATCGAGCTGGCCGGCGGGCACGAATGCTCCGCCGGAAACTGGGCGTCGAGCTCGGGATGGGAGATTGGGTCGGGCCTAAGCCCAAAGGCATGCACCAGGCGACATTCGACCGGATGCGCGACGAGATCCATGCCTGCGAGGAGGTGCTGGAAGAACAACTCGTTGTACTGCTTGGGCGGATGCAAGCCCGCCAGACTCATGTTCGGCAACAATCAAGGAGGTTCTGGTCATGAGTGACACTGTTCAAGCCAAACTGAATGCGCCAGAAGCGGCGATCAACGCGCTTCTGCCCTGGGAGTCGCAGGACGCTTTTCTCGCCCTCTTTGACGGCCTGCACGCCGAATACCAGCCGCGTGGCAGCAGCGAGGCAGTGTTGGTCGAACGGCTGTGCTGGATCATCTGGAAACGACAGCGGATCATGCTGGCCGAACGCGCGGCGCACCTTGTGGAGGTTTCGCGTCATATCGGTGGATCTGACGGGCGGTCTCTCGCGAAACGCGCGCTGGTGGCGTCCGGCGTGGAACAGGTGGCGGCCAATGCAGGCAATGCGCTGGAGACGTTGGCGAACGACGACATCGAGGAAGGCGCGTATAATGATAGTGAAGCACAGGACCTCGCAAAGGCTGTCGCCATCCTAGAGGCGGGACAAACCCAAGCATCGATTGAAGCGGCGCTCGCGTGCCTCCGTCAGGACTCGCTCGATTGGTGGGCAAACGTGGTGGCCGATGAAGGCGACGCCGACACGACAGAGGAGTGTGCCGCGCGGCTCCTGTCTTTCATCACTGGCAGCCTGCAGGAGCAGATGACGGAGCAGATTCAGGCGGTGGAGCAGCGGCCGGAAGTGCGGCTGCAGGTTTGGGGACAGAGCCTGGACCCGTTTCGGACTGCGAAGCTGATGGAGCTGGATGGGGAGCTGGATCGGCAGTTTGAGCGGACGTTGGGTATGTTGTTGAAGTTACAGGCGTTGCGGGCCGACGGAAAGAGTGCGCGAAATGATCGTACTTGACGCGACGGGGCCCACGCCAGACTTCGTGATGGCGCGGAATGGCATTTCTGTCGTTTTCCGCGCGATCAACCCTCTGTCGCAAGAGGTATGCGATTCAGTTGTCGTCGAATTGTCCGTTCACAATGCATTATTTCTGAGCGAGAAGTTGCGTCGATTCTCAGTCGCGGCAATAGATCGCTCACAGGATAAGCGGACATGTGGCCCGATCATTTCCGTCCGATAAAGTGCGGTCAAAGACGGGATCTGGAAATGTCGCGACGATGCCGCTATCCTATGCCAATGTCAGTTCTGGCGGATACATTGTCCGTCAGAATCGACGCTCAACCCATTGTTTTTATTTGGAAATAGTCGCATCGAGTTTATCGGCTCCCGCCATGGACCCCGCCATGGACCCCGCCAAACCGCTACGCTTCGCGAGTGGCGGGACCTTCTTGTAGCCGAACACCTGCTCGTTCGCGAGTAATGGAGACCGGTTCGCATTGGACTGACAGCACCATTGCGGTCTTCTCCACATCGACTCTGCGTGCCGCCTCCTGATCTTGTGTGCGAAGTACGTGCCGAACCGATCAAGCCAGGTACGGACACTTTCGTGACAGAAATCGAAGCCGCGCTCGTTTCGCAGGTCTTTGACGTTCCTATGCGACAGTGGAAATCGAATATATGAGTATGATTAGCTGGACCTTGCTACTGACTCGTCTTGAATTTCCGTGAGCTGATTTGCTCCGTATCGACGGTACCGTCCTTCTTCAACTGCGCAATTTCGATCTCAATCTCCATATCTTTCGATACACCCGATATCGTGACTTCGTAGGCGTTATTGTGCGCGCCGGTAAATTGGTTCAATGGCAAGCGGGCATCAAGGTTGTTCCACCCAGCGGGGGCTTTCGTCGGATCCTGGTCTTTCAGGGTCGATCCCAAGTGCGTAACGTTCTCAAGCGCACCGGTCTTTACCGTAACCCGAACCGGTATTGCTACTCTGGTCTTTGCGATCGTGTTCAAAACAACACGAATCTTCGTTTCGTTATCCTTCGATACGGTTGGGCTCTTAGGAATAATAGCAACGGTGTAAACCTTCTGGGTCACAGGCTTAGCGGTATTCTTTAAATCAAATACAACCGGATAACCACGGCCCGAACCTGGGGCCAGCTCAAAAACGGCTTGTCCGCGCCTATTACACTTGCCGGGTAGCGTGCCTGTCGACTTGGCTGATATTCCTCTCTGAACAATGTCAGAACTTTGATCCCAAAAACCGAGCACTATCTCTGCCTTACTCTTCGATGGGTCAATTCCGGCATCTGCCAAGGAAGGAAAAGTTAGTTTGATTACACCTGCGCCGTCCAGCTCGATCTTGCGTGCGGGATACGCGATTTCTTCCGTTTTTTTACCGGCTCCTTTCTTCGTCGCGAAGAGTACAGCAGCAAAATCATTGGATAATTGAAATTCGGGGATCGCAACCAATGTTGCCGTTATGCCGGCTGAAGATTTATCGGACGCAAATGCATTTTGGGGAACAGGCAGGATACGTTTTTGCTTGGGAATAACGACTTTGGAACTGTTCGGAAGCAAGGAATCTTCATAGCTTCTCAGCCTGTCATATAGTGATCGGAAGTTTCCGAGCGATTTACAGCCAAGTGCCGACGAGCCATCAACGCATACATCAAATACGTTATCATCAACTATTCCGCCAGTGACCAATTTAGCAACTTCGGCACGGGCACTTGCACTGAAGCGAAACACCGACATTTCGCGGTCCAATTCGTCTACGAACCTATCAACATAATCCTGATCAATGAGGGGAAGAGTTCGACCATCCAATGCATTGACAAAAGTTGCGCTCTCATACACCTGCATCGAATCGAACGTTGTGTTCACACCAAGCAACCCTTCAGCATTCACTTGACGCGGCAATAGAACGAGGAACGAAATATCGTAAGTTCGTTCGCGCATCTCCAAGCCGTAAGTTGGCGAGTAGGCGGCTCCAATGTTGAGCAAAAGCTCTTGCGAGCTACTAAGTGATATATTGAGCAAGCTATTGTAGTCGCTACCCCTTAGGGCATTTAGTTCTGATTTGAGTTGCTCAAATTCAGCTCCTATCCCTTGATTGGCAACGAGTGCTGATAGGCTGCTTTCAAATTGAGAAGCTGCTTCCACCAGACGGTTATTGGCTGCGCGTTCGCCATTCTCGGCTATCAGTATCGGGATGATTTCAATATCATCTCGCGATCCGCAGTATTCGCTACCTGGTTCCCTCATTGAAGCTGTTGTTCTGGGGTGCGTGCTACGACGACATGTTGGCTCGTCGAGCCATAAGCGAGAATCGATATTGATCGGCTGTCCACGCGTACTCGGATCAACTGTGATCTGGATTCGAAATAGATAAGCTACCTTATCAGCCTCACTTAGGCTCGCGTTCAAATAGGTATTTAGCAGCTGAATTTCTTGATAGAGTGCGGCCGCCGCGCGATAGGAAAGAGACGCATCGAAACTGGGCTTGAATTCTGCAATTCCCGCTGCAATGCCTACACCCAAAGCAGGAGCCAAATTTCCCGTCGGCACTTCGGCTGGCGAAATCAACCGGGATGATTCAATAATCTCCGATGATTCAGTAACTTCGTCTTCGACGAGGTTCGTCGTGGTATTGACTTGGGTCGATTTTGTGCGGGCTGGACCTGCCAAATTCAAACTGGCACCACCAGCGGTTGCTGACCGATTTACGTATTCAGAGGCGGCCGTATTCGGGAGAACTAGTGGCAGGACTTGATCGGCATTTTTGATGCTAAAATTTGGTTGGAGTTTTGCCGAAACATCCTGCCAGGGGATTGCAGGCAGAGGCGATACCCGAACCTTTCCTGACTCTATTTGTGTAGAAAAAATAATAGGTTCGGTTGTGGCAATTTTCGGTGTGGCACAGGAAGACAGTATGAAACAAAACAACAAAACAACGGCGTTGCGCATATGCCCCCCCCATGAAGCTGTTGCATACGTTTAACCAGATGCCTTCCAAAAATCAACATTAGATTGATTCGTTGTGAACGGATCGTTTCTGAATGCCTCGTGCCAGTCTCGGATTTTTCCGGGCGAGTAGGCGGTTGGCAGTCGCGAAACCCGGTATCTCTGACCTGCGACCTTCTGGTAGGGAAGTTATCTCGAAAGTTCGGTCGTTCTATTGTTATCTAAAGCTGAAAATTCAAACTCTAAGTTTGGAGCCGCATTCAATAGAGATCGAAAGGCCACAGCCAACCGGCAACTAAGCATCGAGTCCTTCAATGGATCGCTCCGGGACGAGTGCCTCAACATTAACTGGTTCGTCTCCCTGGCTGAGGCAAGGCGGCTGATCGAGACGTGGAGGCGCGACTACAATGAGAGCCGGCCTCACATGGCTCACAATGGGCAATCTCCTGGCGAGTTTGCCCGTAACGCCAGCCTATGCCATGGTGGCAAGGTCAAAATCGCCGCTGGATTTTAACACCAAGGCCGGACCACCAGAGCCAAGCACTTCAATCGCTGTCGGCGTTATGTTGCTTAGCGGACCACTTCCTCTGGGGCGCCATTGTTCTCTCAGGACCCATCAATCCGGCTTTTGCGCAAAATATTCGCAATCTGCATCTCGACGAGATCTACGACTTGTCGTTTTTCTGACTCGTATCCATGCCTCGCATAGACGCCGATAACACCGGCCACCTTATGCTGTGTGAGTGCCTTGATCTCGTCGATGCCTGCGCCGCCGCGCTGTGCGAGGGTGACGGCCGTTCGTCGCAAGTCATGAAGTCGCCAGTCACTAGCGATTCCGCTTTCACGCATTCGCATCATACCTTTGGACCGGCCATTGAACGCCTTGGCTCCATCGCTCCCGACACCGAATACGTGCGGTCCAGATAGGCGGGGCCAACTCGAAAGAAGCGACACCGCGCGATCGGATAGAGGCACTGCATGCGATTTGCCTGACTTCATGTCGTGGGCCGGGACGTTCCAGAGCTTGTGCTTTAGGTCCAGGTCTTCCCATCGCATGCGTCCTATGGAGCCAATTCGTTGTGCCGTCATGAGTTGCAGGCGCGCCATGACGGAAAGCACACTGGTGCCTGTCCAGAGTGATCGGATTTCATCATCGGATAGGACGCGCTCACGCGATGGCACAGTCTTAGGCGTCTTGATGACAAGGCAGGGGTTGGTGTTCATGAGCTCTCGCTCGACCGCCCATTGAAAGAAATGCCGCAAATAGCTGTAGGCTGACCTGCGGCGAGCGGGCCGGTCGCTCAAATTATCCAGTATCGCTGAAACACCTCTCCGGCTGATCGAAGCAAGTGGTGCGCGGGCGTGTAGACTGAGAAAGTGCTTTTTGAAGAATGATTTCTTGTCCGTGTTTGTGGCGACGGAATTGTTGGAAGCGCACCATTCCAGATAGGAGGCGACGGCCACTTCGACGGTCAGCGCCCGTTTTCGACCAATCTCTTCTCGCTCGTGCTTTGGATCCTTGCCGTCGGATGCATCTCGCAAGGCCAGCGTCGCGCGTTGGCGCGCGTCAGCCAGACCCACCACGGGATAACGCCCAAGCCCTAGTGAGCGCCTTTTGTGCGCTGGGTCCCCAGCGACTCGATAGAGCAATCTCCACGATTTGGTTCCTTTTGGTGAGACGCAACACTCTAACCCGGGTACCCCGCCAACGCTGGTCGTTTTGACGAGTGCCTGGACTTGCTTGTCGGTGAGTGCGCGAAGGCGAGATTGGGCCATGAGATGCTCATATAGGTCGTCAAATTTGTGCCAGATTTGTGCCAAATATCGCGGAAAGACGCAATTGCCTGCGTACAATCACGAACAAAAAAACTGTAAAGTTCAGCAAAAACAACATAGTTAGAGGTTGCCTCCGACGGCAGGCGAACGGCCATGAAGGTGTGCGCGTCAAATTGTAATCAGAGGGTCGGGGGTTCGAGTCCCTCAGCCGGCACCATAAAAAACAAGGACTTAAGGCGGTTCTTGTTCCCCAGATCATCCGAAAAATTGCTCTGGAGTTCCATTTGGGGTTCCAGCTCAGAAAATTGTGAATTTCTTCAGTCCAAAAGTCGATCAGCGGCATCGCGGATGCCTGCCTGTGCCGCCAAAACGCAAGTACAACAATGAGGGCGGACCAGGCATACGAGAATGTCTCTGTCTCCTGGCCGGCAGTGACTATCCCGAAGAGGACAGGTTGGCCTTCGTGAAGGCTCAGATCACTTTCTGGCTGATCGGTGCAATCGACGGCCACGCCAAGAATTTCAGCCTCTTCCTGACGCCAGATGGACGCTACAGAATGACACCGCTTACGACATCGTGTCATTGCAACCGAACTATTCAGCGAAGCAGCTCAGGCGGAACGAATTCCGGATTGCAATGGCTGTTGGAGACAAGCGAAATTATGCGGTGGAAAGCATTCTGCCCATTCATTTCCTGGAAGATGCCAAGGCAGCCGGAATGGCTCAGGACCAGGTGACGAACCTGTTCGTCAGCCTCGGCGAAACTGCTGAGAGCGCCCTCGAAAGAGCGGTTGAAGCTATGCCGGACGGCTTCCCTCAACAGCTCGCCGAGCACATTGGCGATGCAATGCGTAAACGCTCAGGTAAATTGTTGAAGTGAGCGAGCGCAGTTACGACCGGGTGTATGTCTGACGCGGCGCTTCCTCGATCCAGTTCTGCCTGAGGGAGTAGTCGCCAAGTCATCTCGTTTCGGCGCGGGAGGCAACGATCCTGGTCGGATATGTCGGCAAGCAGCTGACCGGGAGCGTGATGGCGGGGCATGATGGCCACCGGGGCTGGGTGTATTACCTGGCGGTTGATCCGGCCCACAGGGGACGCGGGCTCGGCCGCGAACTGATGGAAGAGGCTGGCCACTGGCTGGCCTCGCGCGGCGCGCCAAAACTCGAACTCATGGTCCGGGACGGCAATGACCCCGCCGCAAAATTCTACGAGGTCCTCGGCTATAAACGCCAGGAAGTATCCGTATACAGCAAATGGCTGAGACATTTGCCCGGGCCCGCAGACAGGACGGCCACAGGTCCTCTGTCGAAGAAGTCCCGCTCGCGAGCCTGATTGCGGGTCTTTGCAATGTGCTGTCTGCGGATCCTGCTGCGACGCCGGACATGAGACGAGCCGGGCCAGTCATTATTCCGTAAGGATGGGTCTCGTCAGCGCAATTAGGGCTGGCCCGACCTTGGGGCGGTACGAGTGAGCATCTTGAGTCTGTCAGCGATCATCTAGAGTAGAATGGCCGGGCATTTGAAAGGGTCTGATGCGCAGTCAGTGTATCATCTTAACCGCGCTGTCCGTTGAAGGCCTCGTCGAGCAAATTACCTTCAAGAGTTTTAGCCATTCAATAGGTTATCGCTTCACTATGTCCAAGCCTGAGGGAAATTGCTGCCTTTACATATAGACTAAATTGAGCTTTGGATCATGACCATGCACCGTCTGGTAGCTCTTCTCTGTGCGATTTTCGCCATATCACCATTCCTGTCAGGAGCGGCGCATACGCGTGCGCATGCTGAACAGCTGAATCATGTGATGCCAATCGATCATCATCTTGATGAGCAGGGCCTCGGTCATGACACTCTGTCCGATCTGGACGATGAGCACTCGCACGAGCTTGATCATGAGGATCACCCTGCGGAACTTCATTTTGTTGCGCTTGGCATTTCTTCACCGACTGGTCTAGTCAAGTCAGTTGTGCCTTTTGTAAGGCTTGTATCCGGTCCGCCATCCTATCGCGGACCCATCCGCCTGAAAGATCCGGACCCCGAACGAATTTCAGCCTGAACATAATATCGTACATTGTTACGCCATGCGGGCGTCCAATGTTTGCTTGTTCAGCCTGGAGTAAGTTTCATGGCACTTAAAATTATGGGCTGCGCCTTGATCATGGCGTTGCCACTTCTGCCGGTCAGCGCGCAGACATCCGCTTGTGAAGCAGGCGAAGATCTCGAAATTGTGACATCCTCTCAAGCCATGCGGGCTGCACTTGACGCCGACCTGCGACCCATCCTGGCGGACAAGGGTGTGGCCCTGGCCCGCACGGAACGGACGATTGCTGCACTTCGACCAATGGATACGATCAGTCTTGAAACTGAAAATTTTCCGGGCATCGGTCTGGCGGGCGAGATCGACAATCTGGAAGTGACAGGGCGATTTTCAAGGACGTGGGAGCGCGGTGGCAAAAGAGAGGCGCGCGAAGCGGTGGCGCGCGCAGGGATAGCCGTTGCGGAAACTGAGCGGGAAATCATCGAGCACGATATCGCTCACGCGATTGAGACGCTGTATGTTGAAGCTGTCCTCCTGGAGCGCCGAGCCGATCTCGCCTGCAAGCGGGTCGCGATTTCGCGGTCTTTGAAGGAAATTGTTGATCGCCGCGTGGAAGCTGCCCGAGACCCACTTCTTGCGCAGGCGCGGTCAGTGACGGACCTCGCTAGGGCTGAGGCAGAAGCGCTTCAATACCACCGCCTCGCCGCCGAGCGGCGTATGACCATTGCCAGTATGTGGGACAGGGCGGAGGATTTTGCGATCGAGCCTGGATTCATTGAGCGCCGCTTGAAATCAGGCCAGCTGGATATTCCAGGTGTGTACTCGCCTGAATTCGAAAAACTGCAGGCGGAAGATCGCCGCCTTGCGGCTGAGACAGAACTTCGAAGGGCGGAAGCAGTGCCGGATGTGACTTGGAGTGCGGGTGTTCGGAAATTCGGATATCGAGAAGACATTGGCGTCATCGCCGGTGTCACCATCCCTCTGGGTACGCAGAGTCAGTCAGCTGCCAAAGCTGCCAAACACCGGGTTCAACAAGAACTCGTCGCTGTCCGCGAACGTGTGCTGCGCCAGCGATTGCTGCGTCAGGCTATCAACTATCAGCGCGCGGCGCAAAATGCGCAGGCCAGCATACGAGATATAGACGACGTTTTACTTCCTGAAGCGATCCGCGCGCTTGATCTGGCTCAGGAGGGGTATGACCGCGGCGCATTTTCGTACCTCGAAGTCATCGATGCGCAGCGAACGCTTGCTGAACTGCGTGAACAGCGTCTCGGCCATGTCGAGACCTTCATCCTGAACGAAGCTGCTCTTTCCCGCGTCACGGGCCGGGAAGACTGGCAATCCATCGTGGAGACTGCACAATGAATCCTCGCATTCTTTATCCTGTTGCCGCTGCAGGATTTGCAGCGCTGATGACCCTCACCGGCTGCGGCAGCCAGAATTCAGCGTCAGGCGATGGCGACAATATTCATGCTGGGGCCGAAGAAGCTGAAGCTGCGGAAGGGCCGCATGGAGGACGTCTGTTGGAAGAGGGGGATTTTGCGCTGGAAATGACGATTTTTGAGTCAGGTGTCCCGCCTGAGTATCGAATTTATCCTTTCCTTGCAGGTGAACCTGTCGATCCGTCCCGTGTCGCGCTTACAGTTCGACTGGACCGTCTTGGAGACGAGGAGGATCTTTTCGGATTCTCTCCGGTTCAGGATTATCTGAAAGGCGACGGTGTCGTTACCGAACCGCATTCATTCGAGGTCTTTATCGACGCGCAATATCAGGGCACGTCTTACTCTTGGAGTTATGAATCCTTCGAGGGCCGCACCACGATTGCCGACGACACAGCTGTGTCCATGGGTGTCGAGACTGAAATTGCCGGTGCTGCGGTGATCAGGGACATAATTCCTCTCTCGGGCGTGACGGCCCTCTCGCCATCTGCGACCGCGGAGGTTCGGGCCCGCTACCCCGGTCCAGTCCAGTCGGTCAGCGTCGGCGTGAATGATATGGTTCGCAAGGGGCAGACGCTGGCGCGCGTCGAAAGCTCCTCCAGTCTTCAGAGTTATTCGGTCACCGCGCCGGTATCGGGGACAATCCTTGAACGCAACACCAATGCGGGCGATGTCGCGGGCGATCAATCTCTCTTCACGATCGCTGACCTCAATCAGCTGGAGGCGCGTCTGCACGTCTTCCCTAAGGATGCAGGGAAGGTGAAAACAGGTCAGAGCGTCCGCATGGGGGTTGCTGGGTCTGATCTCGAATATACATCGGAGATCACCCGCTTTCTGCCGATTTCGGGGGGAAATACGCAGACCCGTATCGCCGTTGCCCCCGTGCCGGTTGAAGCGGCGATGACACCTGGCATGCGGGTCATGGCGAGCGTTGTGACCGGAGAGTCTGAGGTGCCGCTCGCCGTGAGAGAATCCGGGCTGCAGAGCTTTCGTGACTTCACCGTGGTCTACGCAAAAGTGGGCGAGACCTACGAGGTCCGGATGCTCGACCTGGGCGAGAGCGATGGCGAATTTATCGAAGTCCTTGGCGGGCTAGATCCCGGTACTGAATATGTCAGCGGCAATTCCTTCCTCATCAAAGCCGACATTGAAAAGTCCGGCGCCAGCCACGACCATTAGGAGACAACCATGCTTGAGAGCATCATTCGATTCTCGATCAGCCAGCGCTGGTTGGTCCTTGCTGTTGTGTTCGGACTTGTCGCACTCGGCATCTACAATTTCAACCGGCTTCCGATCGATGCCGTGCCTGACATCACAAATGTCCAGGTGCAGATCAACACGGAAGCGCCCGGCTATTCGCCTCTGGAAACCGAGCAACGCATCACCTTCCCGATAGAGACAGCCATCTCGGGTCTTCCCGATCTTGACTATACACGGTCGGTTTCCCGCTACGGATTGAGCCAGGTGACAGTGATCTTCGATGATGGCACTGACATCTACCGCGCCAGACAACTGGTTTCAGAAAGAATCCAGTCGGTTCGAGCCACACTTCCGGAAGGCGTGTCTCCTGAGCTCGGTCCTATCGCAACCGGGCTGGGCGAAATCTACATGTACATCCTCTCCGCCGAGCCGGGCGCCATCAATGAAGATGGCGCGCGGTACACGGCGATGGATTTGCGCACGCTCAATGACTGGGTGGTCTTGCCGCAGCTGCGGACGGTCGAAGGCGTGACCGAAGTCAACACAATCGGCGGGTTCAAGAAGGAAATCCATATCCTGCCAGATCCGGCAGCCCTCACCGGATTCGATCTGACGCTAGACGATATCATCGGTGCTGTGGAAGCGAATAACGCGAATACCGGCGCAGGCTATATTGAACGTCATGGTGAGCAGAACCTGATCCGGGTTCCCGGTCAGGCGAACTCGCTTGATGATCTGCGGAATATCACCGTGAAAGACACCGGCGCCTTTGGGATCCGGTTGTCAGACGTCGCAGAAGTTACCATCGGCGAAGAACTCCGGACTGGCGCTGCAACCCAGAACGGTGAGGAAGTTATTCTTGGTACCGCCTTCATGCTGGTCGGCGAAAACAGCCGCACAGTATCAGTCGCAGTTGACGAGCGGGTGGACGAAATCCGGCCTGGTCTGCCTGATGGCGTCCAGATCACGCCGGTCTATAATCGCACGACCCTGGTCGATGCGACGATCGCAACCGTCGAGAAGAACCTGGCTGAGGGTGCGCTGCTGGTTATTCTCGTCCTGTTTCTCCTGCTCGGAAATATACGGGCAGCACTCATAACGGCGGCGGTCATTCCCGTGGCGATGCTGATGACTATCACGGGGATGGTCGAGAACAATGTGTCGGGCAATCTGATGAGTCTCGGCGCGCTCGATTTCGGCCTGATCGTTGATGGCGCTGTTATCATTGTCGAAAATTGCCTCCGGCGATTTGCGGAGAAGCAGGGGAGCCTAGGTCGCTTGCTGACCCGCGAAGAGCGATTTTCTCTGGCAGCCGAAGCGTCCAGTGAAGTGATCAAACCATCGATATTCGGCGTGATCATCATCACGGTGGTGTATTTTCCAATCTTCGCCCTGACGGGGATCGAAGGGAAGATGTTCCACCCGATGGCCTTCACCGTGGTTCTGGCGCTCACCTCGGCCCTGATTCTCTCGCTGACTTTCGTGCCAGCTGCCGTCGCGCTTATTGTCCGTGGCAAAGTCACGGAGAAGGAAAGCCGCCTGATGAGGGGGGCAAAGTGGCTTTACCGGCCGGCTCTTAGCTTCGCGCTACGTGTTCGATACGCCATCGTGATCGGAGCCGTTGCGCTCGTCGGCATCGGTGGCTGGGGGGCAACCAAGCTGGGTTCGGAGTTTATTCCAAACCTTGATGAAGGCGATATTGCCCTCCACGCTTTGCGCATTCCAGGCACAAGCCTGACTCAGGCGATTGAAATGCAGGAAATGCTCGAAGCGAGGATCGTGCAGGTCCCGGAGGTCGAACGCGTTTTTGCCAAGATCGGCACGCCTGAAATTGCGACCGATCCGGTGCCTCCGAGTGTGGCAGACACATTCGTGATCATGAAACCACGTAAGGAATGGCCGGACCCCAGAAAGCCAAAATCGCAACTTGTCTCCGAGCTACAGGCAGTGGTCGAACAGATACCTGGCAGCAAGTATGAGCTGACCCAGCCGATTGAAATGCGGTTCAATGAGCTGATTTCAGGGGTTCGCGCAGATGTCGCTGTGAAAATTTATGGCGATGATCTGGAAACACTGGAAGCGACAGCCGATCGGATTCAGGAGATCGTAACCGGCACGGCTGGCTCCGCCGATGTGCAGCGCGAACAGGTCACGGGCCTGCCTATCTTGTCAATTCGTCCTGACAGGGATGCGCTTGCAAGATACGGATTGAACGTCGGTGACATCCAGGCGGTTGCGGCAACGGCGCTGGGTGGCCAAGTCGCCGGACGTTTTTTCGAAGGCGACCGCCGCTTCGATATCGTCGTCAGGTTCCCCGAATATTTGCGTACGGATGTCGTGGCGATCCAGCGTCTGCCTGTCCCTCTGCCGGAAGGCAGACGGTCCGACGATGGCGTCATGTTCGTGCCTCTATCTGAGGTAGCGAGCGTTGAAATCGCACCGGGACCCAATCAGGTCAGCCGCGAGAACGGCAAGCGCAAGCTTGTGGTTACCTCAAATGTGAGAGGTAGGGATCTTGGCTCATTTATCACCGATCTCCAGGATCGCGTATCGGACGGCGCTGACCTCCCAGCCGGATACTGGATCGAATATGGGGGAACGTATGAGCAGCTTGTGTCCGCCAGTCAGCGCCTGTCGGTTGTGGTGCCCATCGCGTTGTTGATGATTTTCGGTCTGTTGCTGATGCTGTTCGGCACCATGCGGGATGCCGCGATCGTCTTCTCGGGAGTGCCTCTTGCGCTGACAGGTGGCGTGGCAGCGCTCGCCTTGCGCGACATGCCGTTCTCGATATCCGCGGGCGTTGGTTTTATCGCCCTCTCCGGTGTCGCCGTGCTCAATGGTGTGGTGATGCTCAGTTTCATTCGCCAGCGCCGCGAACGGGGAGAGGCCTTGGACGATGCGATCTATGAAGGGGCTCTGCAAAGGTTGAGGCCGGTGCTCATGACCGCTCTCGTCGCGAGTCTCGGCTTTATTCCAATGGCGTTCAATGTCGGGCTTGGCAGCGAGGTGCAAAGACCGCTTGCGACCGTCGTGATCGGCGGAATTTTCTCCTCGACACTTCTCACCTTGCTCGTTCTGCCAGCGCTTTACCGGATCGTGCATGCGGGGGAAAAAAGCTTGCAACGTGAACCGTTCCCGACGGACGAGCCGGTGCCGGCGGAATAGGAGGGGCTCTTCAGGCACAGTTCCATGCTGGGTATTCTCGCTGATCGTACCTATCGGCATCTTTTCCTTGCGCAGCTGGTTGCTCTCGTTGGCACCGGGCTGCTCACGGTCGCGCTCGGCTTGCTCGCTTTCGAGCTTGCAGGAAAGGATGTCGGGCAGGTGCTCGGCATCGCGCTTGCGATCAAGATGGTCGCTTATATCATGATCGCTCCAGTCGTGGGGGCCTTCTCGCCCCTGCTTCCCCGTAGGACATTTCTCGTGGCACTGGATGTCGTACGGGCTGGCGTCGCGCTGTTCCTGCGTTCGTCACAGAGATCTGGCAGATTTATGGATTGATCTTCGTCCTGCAATCGGCCTCAGCTGCCTTCACGCCGACTTTCCAAGCCTCGATCCCGGATGTCCTGCTTCTTATAGAGATCTGTTCGCGGAGTAGGTTGCGCTTCGCCCATTTCCAGATCGTCCTCACCGGGTCAATTCCCGAAATCATCGAACGCTATGCGACTATCCGGCACGTTCAGGGATTTTAGCAAAGACAGGACCGCCTCCAGCATTGGTGGAGGACCGCATATATAAAAACTGCACGTGTCGAGATCCGGATGTGAGATGATATATTGATCACGAACCAATTCATGGATCAAGCCGCGCGGACCAGTCCAGTTGTCCGTTTCCGCTGCATCTGACAGGGCCACATGCCAGGAGAAATTTGGATATGCTGCCACAAGCTCGTCCAAATCTTCCTGATAGGCTATGTGTTCTTGTGTCCTGGCCCCATACCAGAACGATATCCGCGAAGATGT
>TARA_R110000737_G_scaffold13863_3_pt1 | contig 20853 bp, 36 predicted proteins | sample TARA_R110000737 | Tara Oceans TARA_R110000737 (sample SAMEA4398027) | marine metagenome | biome: Polar Biome; feature: [SRF] surface water layer (ENVO:00010504); material: water (ENVO:00002006), including particulate matter (ENVO:01000060) such as... | depth 5 m | reverse complement strand
CAAGCAGTGGCGAAGATACGCCCTTCTCATAAAGACTACTCAAGAATTATTGAAGAATACGGAATGTTTGCTCCCATGCGGGCAGTGAAGCCTCTTATAAGAGATGAAGATAAAAAGGCAGGAGGTTCTGTGATAGAACGAAATCCCTACGACTACCCACCAAGGGCTATCTAATGGATCATAAATTTCTTATTACTCTGGGTGTTGGTTTGTTCCTTCAAGCTGCCGGGGTGGTCTGGTGGTTAGCGGGCTTAAGTGCAAGTGTCCAGCATAATGATTTCCAAATCCAGATGGTAACCAGAGATGTGGGAAAGAACTCCAGATTTGTGGAGCTATGGCCAGCTGGTAAATGGGGAAGTGGTAGTCTACCTTCCGATGTTCGGCAGGATCTTAAGATAGGACAGCTTGAAGTACAGGTTCAAAAGCTTAATGGTAAAATTTACAACGGACACAGTAAGTAAAATAGCTAAATCCTCTGTATGGCGTTTTAAGCTTCACACAGAGCAATCAGGTATTTTCTGGGTTGCCCTACCAGAGCTACCCCTCAAGACCCCTCACGCCTCACCTCAGGGCGTTTTTTTTACGGTCTTTAGCCATTCACCAGAGATTCTTCCTCTTGGCCACCTGTACTTGACCCTCCTGCATTTTCTTCAACGTCCTCTTCAAGAATTTCCTCAGAGAAATCACACTTCGATAAAAGTTGAACAACTTTTTCCTCTCCTAATACATTTAGACATCCCACGATGGCTGTCTCCAGTGTTTCCTTATCCATAGAGCCAGCTGTATTGGAGTTGGCTCCCCTAATCCTAGATAATAGTTCCAAAGCTTTGATAGCACTATTCGTGTGCCCACTTACTTTGGCAAAGGCATACTGACTTTCTATTTCTTCTATAACATTAACATTTGTTTCAAGCTGCTGTTCCAGTTCGTGTATACGATCTATTACCTCTTGCATTTGTAACAGCCTGTAACCCTGATTGGCAGATGACCGGGCAGAATACCCGGCAGCTCTGGCTGCTTCTGTTGCATTTCGATGCAGCACGTAAGCTTGGGAAAACTTTTCTTGTTTATCATTCATTGTTTATTTGATCTCTTGTATTAATTCATTTTAAATATTCTTCTAACTCTTCATATTATTTCGGGCAACTCCCTTCCACTTCTCGGCAGTACGCATAGTACCCAGACCAAGTAGAGCAAGTACCAAGCCAGTAAGTTCTCTGGTTTCCAACATGGGTAATATAACGGTAGGATACCACATCACCACAACCCAAGACGCAATGGGGGCACCAATGAACTGCCAAGCCAGAGCAAAGGCGCATATCCACATGATGCTGGGCCTAGCTCCTGCCACAAAAATAGATGGATGCTTGGCTTGTTCAAGATTTGTTTCTGCTTGAGCCAAGTCCAGAGCAATTAGTTGTGTCTTCAGTTCAGCAGCAAGCTTGCTCTTTAGATCCTTATCTTCCACAAACTTGTCAAGAACTTTTCCCGCCACTCCTATGATTGATTCTGCTATTCCAAACATTATTTAGGTTCTCCTTGTAATTCTGTTACGTGTGGTTTACTTTCTATTTTAAAACCTCGAACGGTAAACTCCTCAGTGTCTGAATCTATATTGTCTGTAAATAAATATATGTTCAGATCTTTGTAGGCCACACTTTTTGTAGCTACAAACTGTATCCAATTTTCTGTAGAGAAAATAGATACGTGTGCATTGGAGCCATCCTTCAGTTTCTTAAGGGCTGCAAAACAAGCGACATTAAGAAATACCATCTTCTTGGCCCTAGAAAACATCTCCTCAAGAACCCACCCCAGATCATCCTCCGGTATATGTTCCAGAACGTCTGTGCAAATAACGGCATCAACCTTATCATCAGGAAGATTTGAGTGCTGTTCATAGGCTGGATCATATAAGTAATATGAATCAAGCTCCCAATATTCAGGAAGAGGTTCAGTTATTTCGTCTGTTAGTACACTAAAATCTTTTGTATATAATATTCCTTTCCCAGAGCCATAGTCCAGAACGGAGGTACATTTATTTTTATTCAAGTAAGACTTAATAATATCTACAAATTTTAATAAACTTCTTCCATTAAACATTCCATCTGAAATGTTGTGCATAGCCTTGTATTCTTCCAGAAGAGAGAGATATCTCTGGGAAGGTTCGGCTCGACTGAAATGTTCTCTTGGAGAAATATCTCTAGTTATCATAATATTCTCTAAAGTTCGGTCGAGATTCTTGCTCTTCCCTGAGATCCCAAAGGTCTGCTACCATTGTGTCTTTCCCATGAAGGGAAATAATACCATCCAGCGCAGCATCTGAGAATACTTTCTCACAGTCTTGGGCCATTGCCAGAAGTTCTCCGGTTGTCCAATATGTCTTATCCTTAACATTCACCTGAATATACTTTGGCTTTGGAGTCTCTCCACCTTCAATGTCTCCTACAGTCTCTGTCATCTCTTCCTTGGTAGGTTCGTCTCTGCAACAATCAAAACCAAAGAGATGTATCTCCCGGAAGCCCATTGTGTGCAGCATTCCAATAGCTCGCATTGCAGCACATGTCCCACCTGTAATCAGAGTAGCTCCTTGGGGTATTCCCAACTCCTCATTTAATTTTACTTGTTGGTTCTGGATAACAGCTCCTTGTTCCTCTTCCTCTCGAAGAGAGTCTGTAAAGGCGTGCCATCCCCAGATACGGGCATTGTTATCCTGAAGAAAATTAGTTACAGAAGGGTCTGTCATTGAGGCAACAAAGAAATTTGTGTTGGGATCAATTGTTTTGAACAGATCTTTTCGAACAATGTTGTGAGTGCTTTTCCCCGTTATTGCTCTGGGATCTAGAACAACACATCCCCACGGATTTATTTTATTTTTAAGAAGGTGGGGATATGCATGTTTAACTGTCACTACTTTAGAGTCTGGATTTTCTTTAATAAACTTTTTCAGTTCTTTATAATCTAGATAGGGACCAGCCGATACTATAATACCTTTTTCTCTGTGGGGGGAGTGTTTGGAAATCCACTTCTTGGGATCGATAAGATCCATATTAGTTTTAATATTATTTTTGATGTAGTCCTTGGAGACACAATCTCTGGGATGCACAACAATGGGTACACGCTTTAGATCTTCTGGAATCTCATCCAAGTCGGAGTTGTGTAGAAAGACCGTAAGATGGGTATGCCCTCCTCCAAGCACCCTGTCACTGGATGGTAATATATATTTTCGAGTGACTGACTTCTCATCGAAATTTGTCCAACCATCTTCTGTTGTTTTTTGGGCATCTACCTTCTTTGTTTGAACCTCGTTAAATACTTTTTTAATTCCCTGATATTCTTCAGGGGGGATACCATCATCGTCATCCTTTGTAAAGAAGTGGTCGCCCACCACTACCGGGACTTCTTTTAATATATCGTATTCATGCTTAACCGTCTTCTCGCTATTACCACTACCTATTAAAGCAAAGTCTACATTCTTAACATAGCTACTATTAAGTGTCTCTTGTACGTTGCCCTTGTATAATTCATAGGTAAACGTCTTGTTTTTTTCATCCTTCATATGCTCTGTAAAAGCATCAAGGCGTTTTACTACTGCCGCCTTGGTGTTGTGGGGCTTGGCATTAAACTCTTCCTTGTCTGTCTGGGTAGTGGCGTCTTCAAATAGATCAAACCCAATGTAATGAACCTTATCATTATTGTCAAAGGATGCCAGAGCCATCTCAACAGCCCTTCCCCCATTCCATGTGCCCGTCTCTAGAATACATGTAGGTTTATAGGCTCTTACAAGATCAGCAAGCTGCCTGTATCTGTTGGGAAGAATGTCTGGGGAGGTTTCGGTATCAGATAAAGGAAGTATTCTGTTACCAGAACTATCTCGGGCAGCTTGCATGTCCTTATCCTTTAAATTAATAAGGATATCCTCAAGATTTTCTATCTCATCAAAGTTCATGCCGTGAGAATTATAAATAGTCACAAGTCTACTAAGAATGAAGGAGCTTCCCCACTCTCGATAGTTCATATATTCTCCTGATATATAGGCACCACGCCAATCCCCCAGCAATTCAACGCTGGTTTCTCTACCAATATTAAATGCCAGAAGGTGGTCGCTTTCAGGGACAGATATAAAGTCCATGTTGCTGTTCTTATCTGGAAAGTATTGATCCAAAGTTGTAGAGTGTATGTCTTTCAGGTTAAGACAAAGGGGGTCTATCCAGATAAGCCAACAGTCTTTATTGTTAAAGGCGCACTCACTTATTGAAAATACTTTGGAAGCTGTCCCGATCCCATCAAGAAGATCGGTATAAGCAACAGCGCCCCCTTCGGTCCCATCGTGCGCTTTATTCTCTTCTATAAATGTAGTATACTCTTTCACATTAGATAGGTTATGATATTTAATATTCTTTGCTTTAGGCAATGAGTAATTGGAGATATCCATGTTATGATAATAACAATGGAACTCAATACTTGGTTGCCAATTGCTCTTGAATTGTTCTAGAAGTCTGGAACCATTATATTTCAGTTCGTCTTCGTTGAAACATGTTACTATTTTATACTTCATAGGGTTTTACTTTTCCAAGTCCTGCCAGATAGGTGTAGTCTCCATTCCACTCTACTGCATATTTAGCATCAATAGCTCGCCCACATTGCCAGTCTCGAAACCAAGGGCCACCAGTTGTGAAGTGGACATTCTTGGCCTCGATTTCTTCAGAAGAGTGATTGTCCAACCAGTTCCACTCCTCATGAATAGATCCAATGTCTGCTTCCTTATCAGGGAGCCACTCAAATCCATGCAGCCATCCTCCCGGTCGAGTACTAACATCAGCAACAGTAAGCTGTTTATTAAGGGGATGCCCACAATTCCATAGGATAAAGCTTGACCAATTCTTCCTTCGGTAATTCTCCTGCTTGCGACCATCCATCTTCATACCATCACCCGGAGAGTATTTGTGCTTAACACAATAGAGTGGATAATAATTCATACAATATTCCTCGAACAACTCATTAATGTCTGTTCGTAGGTACATGTCACAGTCCATATATAAAGCCCAACCTTGATACATATTCAGGGCCGGGACAAGGAACCTAGTAAAACTAAACTCACTGGAGAAGGGCCGACCATCGATTTTATCTATATGTTGCCCACCAACGACATCATATTCTCTTTTATATATTCCCATACGCTCAACAACATCACGGCGGATAACAACAATTCGCACATTCTCAACGGCGATCCTTTCGATGGTAAATTTTAAAACTTCATAAGCTATATCCTCTCTAGGATCATAGCCTATATAAACTGTGTTGGGTTGTTTCTTCATGTTACTTCTTACATCTCCATTCATTTTATTCTTCTAAAAGAAAGGGGGGGGCGCACCCCCGAGTGTGTTACAGACTGTAGAGTTTACTCTTTTTTTCTTCCGGCAAGACTTGCTCTAGCCAAATAGTTACAATTCCATTCAGAAAACGTGTGGAATCTATGATAATATTTTCTGCCAGATGAAAGGATTTCTCAAAGGATCGATGTGCAATTCCATTGTGAATAATCTTTTCATTGCCCATTGCTGTTTTCCTTCTTCCGCTTATGAAGAGCCTGTCGTCCTCTGTCCTGACCTCAAGCTCATCTTTTTCAAAGCCAGCAACAGCAAGTTCAATTACATATTTACCATCTTCTTCCCGGTAAAGATTGTGCGGAGGATAGTTGGATGTGTTTTGTAAACTAGGACTGCCTCTACAAAAGGCCACATCATCAACCATTCTTAACATCTCTTGAAAAAGCCTGTCGTGTCCTATAACCCAATTAGGAAAATTGGAAAAGAACGGATGGTCACTTGTCAACATTTGTTTGGTCATATCATTCTCCTTAAAGCAAGTTGATATTAATGGCCCATGATTGGCACCATGCATACATTATACTACACAAAGTTCTGTTCGTCAAGAACTTTTTATTAAAAACTAAACTCCACAAACACCGCCGCTACCACTAATGTCGCAAATGTCGTGAACTTGTATGTTATCTTCAAACTCCTCCCCTAGTTTTTCCAGAGCTTCCTGATAGGGAAGGGAGGTGAGGGGTTGTCCTCCTCGACAGCCATCGGGAAAACAGGTAAAGCCACGGAGGCGATGAGCATACTTTGCTAACGTCTGAGTAAAGCTGTCCACGCCGTCTTCATTATTATTTTCTGTACCCCACTTGGGTAGATTGATAGTGCTGGATATAGCCATATCCACATACTCTTGCACATTAGCTTGGAAGCTGAGACGCCTTTCATAATCCTTTGCAAGATCTAGAGCTGACTCAATTTGGTCTGGTTTAGTGTCGTAAAGCTCAATCATTTCTTGAGCAGCACTGTCCACCACATACTGATAATGCCATCGTTTGTTTTTAAGATACCTTCTTTTATAAGCTACAGCAAAGATGGGTTCTATTCCCGTTGAGGTGCCACCAAGAATTCCAATAGTACCAGTAGGAGCTATGGCTCTAACTGCCACGGGGCGTGATATAGAAAGCTTATCAGAGAAATCTCTGGCTATTGTATCCGACTCAGCCTCATAGACTTTCAGCCACCTGTGTAATTCGGGAGTAGTCTCATACCTTCCTCCTCTCTGAATAAGCCACTCGTGCAGACCCATAAGACCTAAACCCAAGCGTCTATTTTTATCTCGAACTTTATATACCTTATCGTAAGGAAGTTGTGCCCGAAGCGTACCGCATAAGAGGAACTTGGTTGCTAATGAGACAACCCCTCGTAACTGATTAAGGTCATCAATTCGAGCGAAATTAAGACTACCTAGATTACACACATCGGAGTCATCTTCAGAAGTAACTTCCGTACAGGCATTCCGCAGCGTCTCATTCTCCTTCTCAAAAAAGTTAAACGAGAACCCCGGCTCGGCTGTCTGTAAAGCTTGCTGTACATTAGCTTTAAATACACTCCCCACCTCCCCCGTCTCCCAGTAATTAAGCAACCATTTAGTGTCATAGTTAACAGAGATGTTAGTCATATCTAAGGGAGCTGGAAAATTAAAGTCATCTTGTCTTATATCAAATATTGTTTGCCCTGTAGTCCCGACCGGAACGTCAAACCAGTTCTTTGACACTAGAAATTTCTCAATATCAGGATGCTCCCAATTCAGGCTGGCATAAATAGCTGATCTTCTTGAACCGCCCTGCATTACGTGGCGACCTATCTCATTGAGCATTTGCATCTTGGGAAGGGGGCCACTGCTGACACCCCCGGTTCCCTTTAGAGACTCCCCTTCTTGTCTATAGATAGAATAGTCTACCCCTATACCCCCGCCCGTCATCAGACAAGACTCAGCCTCCCAACTAAGCTTGGCCCAATCCTCTCGATTGTCTTCCTCTGCTTTAAGAAGGTAGCAGTTATTAAAGAACTTCTTGTCACGCCCAGCATAATAGAGGTATCTACCTCCGGGTATGAATCGAAGATTGGAGATATGATCTATCAGTTCCGCCTTCTCATCTGTAGTAAGATGGTCTTGACAAACGTCATTAACCAGTGTGCAGGAAAGCTCATGAAAGGTTTCGGCCCCCTCGTGCGAATACTTTGTGTTGAAAATATCTTCACTGAACTTGGATCGGAATTGCGGATTTCGATTTGATTTAAACATTATTTTACCTATTCATTATAATAAAGTTCAAGGATTAGTTGGGCGTAATGAATAGCCTTTTCCACATCTCTCTTTCCTTCTCCCTTTTTTCGATGTCGAGTGATATACTTTACCACATTCCCTTCAAAATAGTCAAGGTCATTTTGAAATATATATTCGACTGGCTGTATGCTGCAATCTTTATAATGCTGTCCTCCCACTTGTTTATCCAGAGCATTATCTTCTTTCATTCTTCGAAGATAATAATCATATGTTCCTTCTCTATTCCACTCTTCTCTATTCCACTCGGGATTGTGGTCCGCCTTCCCTCCCTTATGGGGAGAACCAGTATCACAGGATGCTGTTGATTTTTCTTCTGACTTCATCGGTATCTCCTGATTTGATAACATTCAATGTAAAGGTTCGAACCATCCCCGGCTCAATCCCTGCGAGTGTACAAGTATCCTCAAAATTTTCACACGTTACACCAATAGAAGAAAAGACCCAAGCATGGGCCTGATCTCTTTGAAGTTTTATATTACTGCTCTCCTGAATACTTTCAGGCTTAATCAGATCAATGATAGCCTGTAAAATTACTGCTAGGTAGAGGCTCCTAATAGGATCTTTTCGAGTTACACTATAAAGAGATTCAAAATCTATACTGTTATTCACTTGGTTCCTGAACAGGTCTATAAAATTTACCACCTATATAATTATTATAATAAGCGGGGTCATCTGTTCCCTCTAGTTTTGCAGTTAACACATGATTAATAAATTGGTAATAACATTCGTAATATCTCAGGCTTCTTTTATTTTTATACTCCCCAATAATCTCAAAATGAAAGTGGCTCTTTCCTAGTTCGTCAATTTCTTCGTTAAGAGTTTTACTTGATCCAGTATACACTCTCCAGTCCGACTCAACTTTCTTTTTGTTTTTCTTAAAAAAGTATTGCTTACATCCTATGTAGGCTCTCTTCGTTTTCTTTCGAGTTATAATATAAACAAATCCAAAATTATTCTTGGTGTCCAGTTCTTCGGCATACCTCCAGTGCATTACCAGTCCATCACTTCTTTTACGTCAGGCTCTTTCTCAACTTGTGTAAGAAATCTTTTACCCCTTGCATACTGGAATACACGAAGACCCTTCCCTTGGTTAGCATCCCTCCAACACTCTGATTTGTGTTCGCAATAAACACAACCAACAGAAAGCCTATGATTACCAGACTTCCCATCAGGCACACTAGGATAACACTGATCAGGAATTCGGCTATCTGTAACCATTTCTTTAAGATAGTCCACCCTCTGTTTAACATTGATCATCTCCATTTGATGTACGTGCGTCAGGCATATTTCTCCTGTAGATTTATTTATAACCAGAAAAGCCGCTCGGTTAACCCCATTAGCATGAGCATAGGCTGATATCTGAGGAATATATCCAAAGGGGTCGTCCTCATTAAGTTTATTGTACTTGAACTTGTCAAAGCCAAGACCACTGGCAGACTTACAGTCAACCAGAACACCATCAATCATGGCATCCTGATGCCCCACCACCCCTTCCACTTCCACTTCTTTTTGTTGGTCGGTAACCTTATGCCCTGAGATAGAGGCACAGAGAAGAAGTAGCTCTTCCAAGATATATCCATATAAAAACTTTATCCTAGTAGAGGGCTGAAGTTGAGCATCCCCTAGAGGTTTGTTAAGATCATACCAGAGTTTCCTGTTTGGTTTACCAATAGCAGATAGTCGGAGGTTGGCACGATCTCTAGGTTTCTCGTATAAGAATTCTTTGATGTGAACCTTGAGCATATCACCAAAGGTATCTATATACTTGTCTACTTCCTCTTCATCCATGTCAATAGGAGCAAGGGTAAAAAGATTGTAGATATCTTCAACTAATGTTTCAATCTGTTTCATGATAATAAGGGGGGTGCCACAATGAGAATCAAAGTGACACCCCTCTCCTTTCTAGTTATTAAAAGGGCACTACCTCTTCTTGCACATAGCCTCCTTCTACTGGTTTAAAGTCTTCGTTATCTCTGGTGTACTCAATGAAGTCCACCACCTGCACTGCCGATAAGTCAGCAGAAACTCCTGATTTACCAGCGTAGTTCCAATCGTAAGGAACAGCCTTAACATTTACTGTGCTACCATTGGCAAGCAACTTACCATTCCAAGTATTATTCTGAGAGTCTTTTATAAAGGGAGCGGCACGTTGACTACCATCAGCACGTAAGACTTTACGCTTAATGGTAACAAAATCCCCCCGATCATCACCCTTGTTGTTAATGGGAAGATTGGCTCCTTCGATAACAGATCGGTTGCTATCATCAACCTCAACCTGAATAGACCAAACCGGTTCAAACTTAGTGTTCGGCTCGGTGATCGATGCGTAGTGGCACTTGCCGGTAATATAAATTGGATCGTTCATTCTGTTCTCCTTTAAAGCACTGCACTATTGCAGCCATGAATGGGGATCATTCCCCTAACTAATCTACGCTCCGTAGTACTACTTCGTACTACTACGGAGCTTGATTAGGTACTACTAACTAAGCAACGAGTGAATTGTACCACGCCCCTGTCCAAGAGTCAAGAACTTTAATGCGTCTCAGACCAATTATTTCCAACTTTAAAATTGGAGTCGAGCATACAGTTGAGGTTCAATATCTTTTCTGTGGATTGAATGGCCTCTCTAGTTATCTCAGTGAAGGGCTTAATGTCAGGATTGGCTACCTCAAACTGATACTCATCGTGTACTGATGCTACTAACTTAGCGTCCAGTCCCAATCTTTTTATTCCCTTATCCATTTCTACGAGCCATTGTTTACAAACAACCGCCCCAGCTCCTTGAATAAGGGTATTTAAAGCAGCATGTTCTGATCTAATATGTAGTCTTCGGCCATCCAAGCCCTTGATTAGACCGCTCTGGGCTGCTTCCTGTACGTTAGTTCGGAGTGCCTTCAGGGCTGGAATATTCTTTAGAAATTTTTCTATTAAGGTACGCCCCGCCTGAGAAGAACCTCCAACTATCTTTCCTATCTTAGCTGGCCCCGCTCCGTAGAGAAAGGCATAGATAAAAGTCTTTGCCTGATCTCTTGTTTTAAGACCAGCCGCCTTCTGATTAGCTGTATGTATATCTCCTGTAAGAACTTCTTTTGTAAAGCTTTCATTATCCAGATAGTGTGCCAGACATCGAAGCTCTAGTCCGCTCGCATCGGTGCCCACCAGCTTGTGCGTTTCCGGGTTTGATACTGTCCAGAGGGATCGACACTCCTTGCCGTAAGGACTATACACCGCTGGGACTTGGGCCATGTTAGGCTTGTGGTGCGCCATACGCCCCGTAATCGTTCGAAGAGTAAGAACCTTGCCGTGGACCCGACCACTCTCCCGACACTCCTGTATCCATACCTTAAGAAGGCCAGTACGTTTTTGTAATAGAAAGTATCTACTGAACATTTGAGCTTCGGGCATCCCCGAAATCTTAGAGAGAACCTCCTCATTAATGATAACATTACCCTTATCTGTATACTTCTTGGGCTTCCACCCCTTATCTACCAAGCGTTCAGCAATCTGTTTTCTACTGGCAATATTAAATGGGATGTGTTTAACCTTGGTTTTTAACTGAACTTCTATGGGTTCAAACATTGCATTGGCTTGGGATTCAAGCTGGCGTTGTTCGTCTTCCAACCTAGCCAAGAGGAGCTGCCCTTCCATAAGATTAAAGGCAAAGCCATTCTCTTGTTGTTTATCTATTATTATTCTTATCTGACGTTCCAGATTATATGCTTGAGGGTTAAAGATTCTTCCCTCTTCTTCAAGACTGATACCAAGCTTCCGGGTAATCTCAGTGTCACGCAGACAGTAATTCAACATCTCTTTACTGTACTGATTAAACTCAGTGAACTCACCCTTAGCATAGTTGAGTCTCTCGCCCCACGCTGCTAAAGAATGTCCCCCGTCTCGAACTGGGTTATACAGTTGGGATTCAATTAATGTATCTCTAATCTTAGTGGGGTCTATCTTAGCATCAACCAGACGATTAAGAACAGGCCCATCGAAGCTAAGGCCGTTGTGCATTATAAACTGATCTATCTTTCGGGACCAACTGCCAAATTGATTACATTCGTCGCCAATCCATTGTCTTGTTTCTCCTGTTCCGTAATGTCGAGCTACAATGCAATGTATCTTTGTTGCATCCAAGCTGTCTGTCTCTATATCAACAACTGCTTTCAGCATAGGTCATGTCCACTAGGTATGCATCGCTGGTGGGAATGTGAAAGAACTTCTCTCCCTTTCTTATGTTGCGGTTGGGAGCCTCTTTTACTTCACATTCAAGAAGGGTAGCGCCATCTATGTGCCAAGCCTTCTTACAATCATCTCTGAATACAACGAAGGTTAATACATCATCGGGGGACTCCCCTTTCCATTTATCAAGAAGCCTTCGCTTCCTCTCAGGAATACGTATCTCTCTCCAAGAGTCAGGCCAATCTCCTTTCCAAGAATATTTAATCTCTACTTCATAGAGCATTCTTGGAAGGGCATCATCTACTGTGCATATAATATCAAAGTAATATGTCTCGTTCGTCGCTATGTTAGTGTAGTCTTGTTCTCTAAGCCAGCCCACCATATGCTTCTTAGCTTTGGTGTCGGCCACATCGTAGAGTGCTTTATCGAATGGCTTCCTAACTGTCATTCCTCATCCTCCAGAAATGGGTTATCTATCTGTGTCATTCTACCAGTTTCTTTGTCGTAATGCAAGTGGCAAGTAACACCTGTGTCTCCAGTATATCTGTTCTTCAAGATACGCAAGGTAGTTGTGTTGGCTTCCACCTCATCCTCTGCTTGCTGGTTGCGCTCCAGAGCTATGACACTATCACTTAGATGCGCTATGCTGGCAGAGCCACGCAGATGCGAGAGCGACACCTCCCTTCCCTCCTCGTGCCCCCGGTCACCTCCCGGTCTGCGAAGGTGGCTGACAAGTAGCAACGCTATTCCAGTCTCCTCAACCAGAGAACGCAGCTTGGTCATCAATACATCAATAGACTTACGCTCATCTCCAAAGTCTTCCTGTCCTGATACCAAGATAGACAAGTGATCCAGAAAAATCCATTTACAATCCAGAGCCTTTGCCATATAGCGTACACGATCAAGGATCTCGTTATTGCCTATACTTCCAAAGTGATCAAAGGCAAAGAACCTTCTGTTACCTACTGTCTTATCTTGCCACTCCTTCAACTGTTCCGGGGTGTACTGATCTCGTATTTCTTTTATATATAATCTGGCACCGGCCTCAACGCTCATGATATTAAATGTTGTGCTGCGTGTACTCTCCTCTAGAGCAAGTAGCCCAATATTGTCTGAGGTACTTCCCATGATATGATGCATTAGTTCACGCATGACACTGCTCTTACCCATACCAGCACCAGAGGTGAAGGTGACCAGCTCTCCGGTACGTATACCGTAGGTCTTCTCGTTTAGTTTATCCCAAGGATAGGGGCAAGTCTCATGGTACGTTTCGTCATACAGGCTATCTCCTAGATCTGCTAGATTGATAATACCAGCGGGGGTATATTCTCTTGCACCCCACCATGATCGTACAAACTTTTCGGACTGACCCGTTTTCAAATACTCATTGGCGTCTTTCATTTCAAGATACATAATCTTGCATTTATTAGGTTCGAATAATTGAGCCACCTCTATACTGGCGGCAGTGCCTTGGGCATCATTATCAAAACAAAGAACCACCGTACCAAATTTATTCAGATAGTCAAGTGACTGCTTGCAATTCTTCAGGGCTGCTCCAGCTCCGTTTTTGATAGATACGGATGGATATTTAGATCCTGTAAGTTGGAAGACGCTCATTGCATCAAGCTCGCCCTCACATACAGTGATATACTTTTGTGACTGACCAAAGATTTGCTGCCCAAACAGACCGCACTCACTTAATGGTCCTTCAGACCAGAAGTCTTTAACTTTAGTACTTCGGTACTTGCTTGCTTTATACGCTCCATCCTTATCATAGTAATCATACTTGTGTTCAACAATAACCTGACCCTCAAAAGCCACAGTGACCCCATACTTCTTACATGTTTCGGCTGTAATTTTTCGGTCAGTAATATCTGCTGTTTTAAATGTACGCTTGTGCCCGCTGTTCATTGGAATTACCTTACGTTCAGTTTCAATTTCTTCTCCGATACTTCCGTAAGTCTGACAACTATAACACCATGTATGATCTGAGTAGGTAGCAAGGGCATCAGAAGAATTACACTTGATACATGGCCCCATACTTGCTTTTTCTGTTTGCATTTTAAAATCTTCCTTTACCAAAGTTAAACATTTCTTGACAGATTGCACGCCTCATCTCGGCTATATCCTTTTCAATGGAGACTAGTGCCTCTACCTTATCTATCTTTTCCATAACGGCCCACTTGTCACCAAAGGATAGTTGAAATCCTCTACTGTTTCCTACTTTGTAAACCTCTAGAAGAATGCCTTTTCCTTCCTGCTCTTTCAACATAATAAATTTCCTTAGGGTTGCTTCCAAGATGTAAGATGACTGAACTTCTGTTTTTAATTTCTTCTTGCGCCTCCCTCTTTGTTTTAAAATTTTCAATAACCATATCACCATGATGTTCCCTTAACATTAATCTCCAAGGACTAACAGTCATCGAATTGATCATTCCATATATCATTTACGAAATCATCCTTATCTAGCATAATTTCCTCAACCTCTCTACGGGCCAGCCTCTTGGCTTCTTTTTTATTGTAGCCCTCCGCAAGGAAAAGGTTCAACGTGTTACGGAAGATCGCTGACCGCTCTCTTTCCCATAGATTCTTAGGCATCGTCTTCCTCCAGATCCCTAGAGAACTGAGCTATGTCCTCACTATTTGAAACATCATAACCGCATTCTTTCATAAGATTCCAGCCCCACTTTGAACACCCATGAGATAGTCTGAGTTTATCGTCCTTCTGTGTGAGATAGTCTTGAATATTATATATCAATGTCATTATCGTTCTCATTATTTTTACGGATGACTTCCTTGGGGACTTGGTCAAGTTCTGCCCAGCACAACAGGATGTTGCTTCGATCCTGCGTAACGTCGGCCAACTCTTCCCTGAGTCTCTTAACTGTTATATTTTGTGTATCCACAATGTGTTTAAGCTGACCTATCTGCTTGCGTAAAACTTTTAATTCGTCAGAAAATTGGGCACTAATGCTAGCTCTTTCTGTTCTCATATTACTTTCTTTCTTTATGAAGTCCACGCCGTCGGATAACAAAACAATCGTTGAATTCCATTATGAAGAAGCTGTTCTTCTTCAGTGCTATGTCTGTTGGTAATTGCAGATCTGAAGTTAACACAGAATTAACTCTAACCATTTCTATGTCCTTTAGCCCCCTTGTTGTTGAAGGTGTCTTGTATTTGTTTTGGTACTCATTTAAATAAGTTACGTTATCTTTAAAAAACATATGATGTCCTTTTAATGGAAATCCTGTTTGAACTTATCTTCCCGTGTGTGTAACTTGAGCTTGGCATCATGGCGATCTCGCCTGTTCATTTTCTTCTTGATTGTTTTGACAGCTCCAGCCCGTTGCAGATAACAATGCCACCTGCGCCAGCCGCCCAGCACATCATACTCATCTCCGCCTTTTAGTTTCTGCTTCCTTCCCATCATCGACTATCTCCTTGTTGTTTATATACTACCACCTTTTCTCTAAGGTGTCAACCAAAACCTGTCTTCCAACTCTTCTAACAACGACGAGTAAGTTTCATCACCATCAAACTCTATTGTGAGCAAAAATCTATCACCCTCACCATTATACACACAATGTTCTTGCTGAGTATTAAACAAGTACATTGTCTTTGGGGCATATGGTAATTCTACCACTGGTCCATTTATTAAATCATGATCCTTAAAGAGACAGTAATCCTTACCCCTTTCTGACAGTAACATGTTAACACTTACTTTACGTTCACTATCTTTATGCCATCTATAAAAATGATTAGGTGCCATCTTTACTATACCTACTTGAAACTCATGTCTTTCTGAGAGCGCATGTAAGAATGGCTCTTCTCCCCAAGTAAATTTAGGAATAGGTAAAGCTCTAAAATTAAAGTAATCTTCCCACATTTCTTCTGGTGTTTGTTGTACCAGTAATAGATAAGATACAAACATTTCTGAAGGAGCTTTTATTTGCTTAAAGTATTTCCTCATCAACTTTAACTTTTCCTTATATTCATCTATTTTATTCAGTAGTTCTTCCACTTATAAAAAATATGATCTTCAATTTCAATGGTCCTAGTCTTTGTCTTTGCCCATGATGGTCGCACATAGTCAGCATGATAAAATAGTGCTCCATCAGTTATATCTATAAACTGAATTTCTCCCAAAAGAATCGCTTCAGTAAAATTCGACATTAGTTTATAAGTTTGTTTATCTTTTGGATTGTCAGCTTTTCCATCACACCACCAAGAAAATTGGCAGCGATGTTTGATAGGAATTTTTATATTCTTATTTTGCCAAGATGGTCTTGATGGACCCTGTTTTATTACACCACAAATAGTGTCGGGAAATCTCTTGTCATTAACACGATTAAGTACAACAGCAGTAACCGCCAACCAACCAGCGGTTCCTTGATTTCTTGCTTCATAGTACATATTTTTAGCAAGACATTCTACTGAAGGATGAACTTGTGCTTGAGTTATAGCAGGGATAATAGACAGCATCCCTGCCACGGCAATCGATTTAAAATTCATTTTTCAAACCTTTATTCTACTGAAGTCGGGCTACCCGTATCTGATGAGGGAAATTATTTTTAAAACCCTCCAAGCCGTGACGATACAAGAAAAGTTGGGCGTCCTCCTCAGTCTGAAAAGTTTTTAATGCACTCCCCTCCTCGTTTATCATTACATCCATCTCCTCAAAGCGCCCAAGAAGATCGAACTGAATAATTATATAAGACATCTGTCCCCCTATTGTAGTATGTTCTTAGGTATCCCGTAAGGCAGTCCAAGAAATGGGAAACAACTCCCGAGCATACTTGTCAATACCCCATCCTATATCCTGTGTTTCTTTCTGGGCGTCACACTTACATCGCAAGTTACACACTCTTACAAATGCATATAGTGTGCCACTCCAGTACCACTCTGTCATCATAGATTGTGGTAGAACCATGCGGGCTTGTTCAGGACAGACCCCATTCTTTAATAGCTGTTCATAAGTCCACTTCGCAGAATGAAGAACTCGCTGGTAATCATCCACCATCATAGGACCACTGCCACGATCTGGATTAATGTTAATCTCTATATCAGACGAACCCTGTTTCTTATCTTGGGCAGCACCTCGCCACACCTTTGGTGTATAAAACTCTGGCTTAGTGTCCACATATCTACGAGATACCTCATTCCAAGTTAAACCAACTTGATGTTTTACAAGTTGCCGGGCCACGAAAACAGGGGCACGAATATGAAACTGGAGAGAGGCATGTCCGAAAGGACTCCAATGCTTATGCTTTGCTAAGTAGTGAATGAGTTTAGTATCTGCCTCAGTTTTAAATTCCTCATGCACTTTTGCAAAGGATACCCTAGCGGCGTTAACTACCGACAAGTCACTGCCCATATGGTCAATAAGGGTTACTGCCATAGCCCGTCCTCGTAATATTTTTTCACATAACTTTTATCATAATGGCCAATATAATGTTGATTACAATATGTAATTACATCCTCAATACAGGAACACCCAGACTCGACCGCAATGTCTACTGTGTCTTCCATATCCATAATCCAAGACTTTATCTTGCTCATTTCTTACCTCTTGAGGTTAAGAGGGGTGAGCGAACCCACCCCTCCTGTTTATTTATGCTGCCAGTTTCTGCCATGCATCCGAGGCCATCATCTTTCGTACCCGATCTTCTCTAAATACTTTTGTATTGGGCTTGTCTGTATGAGTTGACCACGATGTGGCAGCTTGATAGGCTGTCCAGAGTGTACCACTATCTCTCTTACCATAGCTCTCATAAGCTCCTCGACCCAGTATGTGTCGGTTTTCTTCGTCAAAGGTTTTCATCAGGCTGGACAACATAACTTTATTAGCTACCTTCTCACGTTTCACATTGTCCATTCGAGATGCAAGCGTCTTGGTAAAGAGATCGACGGCTTGCTCTCTTTGAACAGGTGTTTGATACCATGTCCGCATCTTATCCATACCATCAGAGGCTATATACTCCGCAGCTCCTTTGATCTTTGCAGCAAAGACCGGGACATCAAAGTTCTTTGTGTGGCGACCATATATATAAGCAAGCTTATCCCCGCCTACCAGAGTATTATAACACATGCTCCTCCAAAGTCCCATCATTCCGTTGTTTGCCCATGTTCTGTTATGGCTGGTACGAAAACAAAACTCAGGTATAACGCTGTCATTTCTACCATCTATAGTTTGACTATGGGCTGGGAAGCGGGCACGAAGTTCAAGTTGTGATCCACCATTGTATACATTAGTATCAAAGTTTGCATCGGTCGTATCAATACCAGACTTACCTAATGCTTCCTCAACTTGTTCTACGATGTCGTTGTACTGGACAACTTCATAGCCATCAGAAACAATACCCAGCATTTCTCCGTTGTCTCGTTGGATACCAACGCCTACGCTGTTACCAACCTCTTCATAGCCGAGGTTGAAGCTATCGGTGCAACTATCCTTAACATAGAGAGGAACCTTATTCACTTGAAAGTTAATAACATCATGATCAAACATCTTTAGTCTCCTTTGAAGTTGGGCCGTAGCCACACAGTTTAATGATATACTTCTTGGCTTTTATTCTAGCTTCTTCTCCGAAAGAGGCTGTAATTTTAGCTACTATATTACGCATAGTCCAGCCGTGAATTCGGGAACGCTTCCCATCAGCCATGATACGGTGAATCTCCTCAGTTAATTTATCGATAGCCATTCTTCATATCCCTTCGTAAGTGTTTGCATCTCGTACTCTATCCAACCATTAAGTTCTTCCACAGACAACTCCTCATCGTTTCCAATAGAACACAACGCTATATATTCCTCCACTATAGGACGACACCAACTATCTGAGTTACTCTCCAGAAACTTTTGAACGTCCAGCGCCGTACTAAAATTGGGTGCAGACATTGTGGCTATCCTTCATTAGAAAGTTCCCCCGCAATGCTACCAACATCAATTTGCTCGTTGGTTACAAGGTATAGAGAACCTAAAATCACATTCACAGCAAGAATATCTTTTGGTGCAGTAGTATAAGCAAATTTAAAGACAGCTTCCAAGGCACCGCATATAACATCAAGGGTTTCACCGTCCTTACTTTCTTTAAGGAGAAGGATCAGTTCATTATGGATCATCTTCTCCGCATTATCTTGTATCGTTTCAATCATACTCATTACCTATCTCCGGTTTAATATCTATCTTCTTGGAAGGAACAATTCTTTTTCTATATTGTGCCTTGCCAAGACTACGGGCATGAGGGTTTCTGGGAGCTACTCCATGTCTATGGTGGGAGCGCCCCACTGTGTCGTTTTTTCTTTTTCGCATCTCTCTGCCCAATCTTTCTGCGCTTTAACATAGGATTCATAATGTTTATCTCTATCTTCCAGACGCCACCACCAAGCTGGCATAACGTCATAGAACCGTTGTTCATTTTCTGACCATTCGTACTTAGACATTATGTCAGTCATCTATTGTCTCCATTACCTTTAAGTACACCACGAGTGGCTTTTCTTTAGCTCTAACATAGTTCTATCCTTTATTTGGGGTGGGCTAGTGATCCAAAAATATTATCGGCTTCTTGGAGGCCCAACAAAGACAACAACTACCACAACTATCAACCTTTCCGGTTTGTTCTGGACATATAATACCCTCATCCGATACATGCTCAGAGTTAGCAGACATGTTATCAGATGGGAGGTTACTAAACCGTACCTCAAACCTATCAGGATACTTCTCTCGAAGAGCTAAGATAGCTCTGCCTATAGGTTTGAAGGGATGGTGCCGACTGTAGCCGTATATATTTAAAGACGATCTCTTGGCTAGTTGTCTGCCCCACCACTTAACATAGGGAACACTGAAGAAATCTCCCAGAATATGAAGTCGAACTACATATCCATTAGGATGTTTTAAATCAAGCTCATCTAGGTTGGGTTCCATCTTACTTGTAAGGATGGAGGTTGCCTTAAACCTATGAGCGAATGGCATATTGTTGCCGAAACAATCAAGCCAATGCTCACAAGCTGAATCACAGGTTGCTCGTTCCTCCAGCGTCAAAGTATAAAACCTCATACCTTTCCATTTACCTTTGCGAACTTTCTTGCCTAGTTTACTCCCGGTGTCGGGCTTGATAAACTTGTACGGATAATCAGCCGGATCAAAGACACTCTTTCGAAACAGTGTTGTTTGATTTAGGACTGCCGTATGCTTGGCACTTAAAGTTGTCATGTTTGACCTCCTAACTCTTTGAAGTTAATATAAAATAGCATCCTGTGAAAGAACACACAAGGGCCATGCTCCAAATGCCAACTGATAGTATACTACTATACTCAAACAGCTCCATTTTAAATACACTGGTTATGAAGCCCAGAAAACTAATAATAAGATATGATATACCTATGATAGATCTAAACATTGTTTTTATCCTGTTTGGAAGGAACTATGTCAACAGCCCGTACCATCACCTCCTCAAACGCAGTCAGAGTCCTGTACATGGTATGTATCTGATCGTGAAGGTCAAGGAAACCGCTGGACGTTGTGACATTGTCTAAAGAATCGATGATATTAATCTGCTGGTTTAACTCCATCAGTATTCGATCGATGTTACCCAGAACCGTTTTCTTCATATCGTTGTTAGTCATATCAAAGCCTTTCTTCATATTATTGTTGGTTATGTCAAAGCTATTCTTATCTCACCTTCTAGCCACCTTTCCGCAAGATATTGCGGCAGTGTGATGCCACGCTCTGCTACTTTCTGTCCGATGTTTATCTGTACATGGTTGGGATAGATTTGATTATACTGATCAGCATATAAAACATCATAGACATTCCACATAGTTTCACTTGTGTCTTTGACTTGTTTCATGACAATATTCTCCTGTTTATATTAATTCCCAAACAACGCTGTCATGGCATCGCTGCCCTTGGCGTGATTATGGTTGTGTTCGATAGTTATGATCTTGGTGCCACCGTCATCCATATTTTTAAGATAGACATCGATGTCGGCGGTGTAGATTGAACCCAT
>TARA_R110000737_G_scaffold351475_1_pt1 | contig 20917 bp, 17 predicted proteins | sample TARA_R110000737 | Tara Oceans TARA_R110000737 (sample SAMEA4398027) | marine metagenome | biome: Polar Biome; feature: [SRF] surface water layer (ENVO:00010504); material: water (ENVO:00002006), including particulate matter (ENVO:01000060) such as... | depth 5 m | reverse complement strand
ATTCTTTGAAACTAAAAGGAAAAAATGGTGGCCCTCCCTGACTTGAACAGGTGGCTTAACTCATTGTTATTTATATGTAAAATTTATACTGTTATTTTTGTTGGTACTTGTGTTGGTACATAAACGAAATGTCAAAGCAGTTTTGAGTAACTTACCCTTATAATTTTTTGTTATAAAAATCTCAGCAACCAGTCTTTTTAGTTCATCGTGTATATATCAATGCATGATTCATTCTATGTAGCTTAATCGATAAACTCCATTTATTCCTGTTCCTATTAAGCTTAATAAGTACATAAAATTATAATTACTCGCGATCGAATATACTCCACTTAACAAGTTAGTAGCATCGTTTTTGGACGGTCGTTCAACCAAGGTTTTCAAGTAGAGGCGATATAACGGATCATTATATCGCCTCTACTTCGCTAGGCCTTATTAAACATGATATTTATTACGACACATTGCATTAAGGTACTGTTTTAGTACACAATTTAGTACAAAAGTTAAATTAAAACGTCACTTGAATTAAATATAGAATAAGGCAGTATGGTCATAGTTGTTTAATGGTCAATTTAGGATTGCAGGGGATATTACGGGACTTGCAACCATTAAATATTCACTTAACGAATACAAGTTGCGCCCCTCGGACGGCAATCTGAGAGGCGCGGGTCTTACTAACAAAAACTAGGAGTCACCGCAATGACACCCGAGACAAATGTACGCGATCCTCGCGAGCAGATCAATGCCCTTAGAGTTAATGAGCAGAATCAAAAATGTAATAATTCTGAATTGAATATCGCAAAAACCGCTCCAATTCAAATGATTGCAAATACTGTGACTCTACAGCGTGTTGATAACTTAAAATTAATAAAAAAAATAGAAGTCTTAGCTTTAATAAGAATTTCAAAAAGTCAGCTCCATGTGCTTATCAATACCGGTTTAATGCCGCCATCTGTATCCATAGGCGAACGTGCGGTTGCATTTGTTCAGCATGAAATACAATTAGTTCTAGCGGCTCGAGTAGCAGGTCGTAGTAACGAGGAGATAAAGCAGCTCGTTAGTGATCTAGTTAGCTCTCGCCAAGATATTTATGAGCGAGAGGTAAAGTCATGGAATATGTAAATGAAATGATTGCGGCAATGACAAACGATGGTTTACTTGTAGATAATTTAATCTTTGATGATCTACTTCACCGTGTTCCCACATTAGCTAAGCCTAACCAAAAAGATGGCTATTATGTCGCTTTCTCTGGGGGGAGCTCAGTGTATTACGGTAACTGGCTTACAGGCATAGAAAAGGCACATTCGTTTCAATCCAAAGTTAGTACTCGTCATAACTCTTTGGCCCTTAGAGCGGCTAGAACTGCGTATAGAGAAGCAAAGCTTACAAAACAACTCGCAAGCGCAAAGCAATGTCAAATTCAATGGGAAAATGCTCTTACAGTGTTAACACACCCATACCTAGTAAGAAAACAGATTAACCCATACGCTTCTCGTGTCGACAGGCACAACAACTTGCTCGTACCAATAATGGATGAAAAAGGAGAGTTGATAAACCTGCAATATATTTGCCCTCAAGGTAATAAACGTTTCAAAGCTGGTGGTCGCGTTAAAGGGGGCGCTTTTCAGTTAGGCACCTTAACAGAGCAAACTACGCTATTAGTGTGCGAAGGGTATGCCACTGGCTGCTCTTTACATGAAGCAACCGGTTTGCCTGTCGTCGTAGCGTTTAATGCCGGTAACTTGGAAGGTGTATGTATGTGGGTAAGGCAGGCTAAACCAGCATTGAAAATCGTACTTTGTGCCGATAATGATCACCAAGCTGAAATGAAAATCGGTCACAATATTGGCCTAGAAAAATCTCAATCTATTGCCAATAAAATCAATGTTAAAGTCGTCTGGCCACGGTTTAGTAGCACGAACGATGGTAGTGATTTTAACGATATTCATTGCCAGTTTGGTTTAGATACACTGCGTACAATGTTATTACCAGCAATAAACGGAGGTGCAAGGTAATGGCCGCTAAATTCAAAATGGAATACGCGGAGGAAATGAAGAAGCGCGGCTTAGAACATATGCTTCAACCAACATCTAATTCAAATGCTGAGCCTGTTCCTATTCAAGCTGAAACAGAATTATTACCACTACCGATTGAGGGGGCTCTAGCGCTTGGCGGTATTTCGCCTAAAGGCTTAGGTATGAGAACAATACCTAACGACTTTAACCCAGCAGACATTCCCCCGCGAAATTGGATAATAGACAAATATATTCAAGGTAATTACATAACACTTATTGCCGCTGCTGGTGCAACGGGTAAGTCAATATTTACACTAACATTGGCCGTATCTGTTGCACTCGGTAAAGATTTACTAGATCTAGGAACCACGGCTCAAGGTAATGTACTTGTGATCAATAATGAAGATGATGATGTTGAGTTAGACCGCAGGTTGGCTGGGATTTTCAAACTTCATCGGATTAGCAACCATGATGTCAATAATAAGCTTTTTTTGAAAAGTGGCTATGGTAAGCGTATTACGATTAGTACTAATACTGGCCAAGGGATGATGAGGTCGTTTGACGTAGATAATATAATAGCCGAGATTATGCGTTGTGACATAAAAGTTCTGATTATTGACCCATTTGTTAGTACACATCAAGAGCAGGAAAATGACAATACAGCACTGGATGAAGTGATGAGTTACTACCGGCAAATTGCGAGTCAAACTGGAGTAGCGATTGTACTTGTGCACCATACTCGAAAAAATGGTGAAGAATCCGATAGGTTCGCGGGTGATGTAGATTCAATGAGAGGGGCAAGCTCGACTAAAGATGCAGCAAGGCTGTGCTTCACATTAGCTAAAATGGGTGAAAAGTCAGCTGATAAGCATGGTATTGAGTGGCGCGAACGTCACCAGTTAATACGCTTAGATGATGCAAAAAACAACTTCACTTTAAATACTGGGCGGCCTAAGTGGTTAAAGCTGGAAAGTGTACTCATTGCCAATGGTGAATGGCTAGGTGTACCTAGGCCTTATGATTTGCCTGAGCCGGTAAATTCCCAAAAGGCCACGCCAGAATCAAAAGAGCATACCATTTTTAGTTACATAGTTAGTGGGGTGCTTACGATGAATGGTCATGAAGGTGGTAATGTAAAACGTCCGCAACTGTTGAAACAACTGTTAAAAGAAACCAGATATAGTGCATCTAAAATTGAAGAAGACTTAACAATGTTACCCGTCGGTTCATCTAAAGCTAGACGGGTGAACGTCGATGGTGTTTTTTATCGGGTTCATCAAGTCGATGGTGCACATGCCAAGGCAGCTAAGACAATTTACGTGATTGTTGATCAATAGATACCCAGTTACCCGTATTTAACCCAGTTATATGCGGGTAACATGTTTTTATTGGCCTAGGGGAGAGTTTACCCGCTTACCCACTAAAATCACAGGGTAAGTCCGTGAAACATGCCGTGAAACCACTGTGAAAGCTGGATACCCACGTACCCACTTACCCGTCTACTACGTAGATGAACCTAGGATGGGGACGGCTCAACTGCCGTAGTAACATGAATATTAAGTGAATCAAATGAATATTAAAAATAGAGGCACACCATGCAAGAGCTAAACATCAAACAAACGCGTTTTGTTGAAGAATTTACGGTTGATTTTAACGCGAGTCAAGCAGCCGTTCGCGCTGGTTATTCTGAAAAGTCATCTCGTGCTATTGGTTGTGAGTTGTTGACAATACCTAACATCAAAAAGGCTATCCAAACACGAGTGAAGGAGCTATCTAACGACACTTTAGTTAACCGAGAGCTTATTATTAGCGGGTTACTTGCCGAAGCGACGAATTATAGCGACAAGAGTTCTCATGCAGCTAGGGTTAGTGCTTGGTCACAGCTTGCCAAAGTGTCCGGTCTTAACATAGAAAACAAGCCTCATGATGATGTTCAGCAGTTCTTACTTGATATAACAGAGCGTAACGCGGCCAGCCGGTTAGAAAAAGGGCTGTTGCCTAAAAATCATATGGATTTAGACAAGTTCGACACCTACGGTAATCGTATTAAGCAGTAACTAACCTTGTAAAAAAGGGTACACAGCCCCCCCCCATGGACCAAAGTCAAAAACATGACGGGGCATTTATATAGATACATGCTTACACTACAAATTATGGATTATCGATAGTTTTACTTTCTTATACTGTTGGACTCAAATAGTAGTTCCAGAGTAAGTGATTGATACAAAATTTTAATGTTGTTCAAAAGTGCAATAATGTTTATAGTCGGCTTATTACGATTGATAGTTACGAATATAGTCTATTAATTCAATCACAAGGAAGATGGTTCCCCCATGAAATTTAAATTTCTAATTATTATCAAGCTCGCTCTAATATCAACATTCGTAAATGCAGGAATAATTACAAATACTAATAACAATAGTTTCATCAATGAAACGACTGGCCTTGAGTGGATGGACTTCGGTATTAACAACGTAATGACCTTTCGTGAAGTAAGCGATGAACTTCGAAGTGGAGGAAAATACGAAGGGTGGTCCATTGCTAGCGAAACACAAGTTAAGGCTTTATGGCACGAACTTTATTTTTCGACTGCGGAAACGTATTATGCCCACAGTTTTTTTGCTTCGACGAACAACAACCCATTATGGAAAGACTACTTATCTATTATGGGATTTAATGAGCTTAGGCAAGATCCTGCTAACTTAATGCGAGACAGTCTCGGTATATTCTTAGGTGATGATAGCAACTTGAAAATTGCAACTTATCATGAAGATATTTACTCAAACAATGTTCAGGCACACGCGGCATTATGGGATCTTTATGTAACGTTACCACCTTTATGCTATGACCCGTCATGCGGTCCTTACCCTAATGGATATTCACAACAGAATGAAGAAAGAGCAAACTCAAGTTATCTGGGTTACTCTACGCTATTGGTACGCAACAAGAGTGTCCCAGAGCCGTCAACATTAGCTATCTTTGCATTAGGTATTATGGGCCTACTATCACGCCGATTTAAAAAACAATAGCATATAGCTCTTAATGCGAACCATTTAAGCACCTTAACCGGTGCTTTTTTGTTGGTGTTCGTTAATTGGCAGTGGAAGTAGGCAGTGACCGCTTAGCAAGTTAAACTCAACGGTCTCATTCCAAAGTGACAGCAGCAAGTTTAACTCTTCAAGTTCGTAACCTGTGGCTACTTCATTAAGTGCTTTTTCAGCTAGAGTATTTAGGCGGTCGAATTCTTCGCAAGTCATATTCATCATCCTTGATTAAATTGATGAATAAAGCTTAGCTGACTAACGTTATTCTGCAAGTCTGGGTTGTTTAGCAAACCTCACTAATAAATAGTAATGCTATCTAACGAAAACAGCCCTATTAGCCCTAGAGTCATTGATATAACACCAACGCCTAAAGCAACGTCTAAGCTATTATCCATACCTTCAATGGCACGTTTAATTGTTTCCAGCTCCTCATCGGTAAAGTCATCATTTTTACGCTCATGTAAGAACTCTAACGAGACCTTACGGCTATTTAAAGACTCATAAAGTATAGCCATGACTAGGGCAAAAACTAGAAATATTAATGGCATCACATGAAATATAGTTGCATCAAAAATTGTAGTTAAGAAGTTACCGCCAAAAATTAGCAATATAAATAAAATTGCTATTAGCCCACCGCCCATACGCTTTGCTCTCGATATGACTTCGTCCATTTACCACCTCTTATCTAAGTTAATCACGTATCAATTTAACTGGTTAGTTATTGAATTTTTCTTTTTACACTACACCAAGCTTTTAAATCTAGTCAATTACTTAGTAACTGATTGTCTTATAATTTATCGCAAATCAGTTGACAAAAATCAGTAAAAACTGCACCTTGTCTATTGCATAATGGACACGCCGACGTTGTAAGGGACCACCATGGACAAAAGAAAGCTTAGCGAAACCGATATAATCACAAAATTTATCATGCCAGCGGTCAAAAGTGCCGGTTGGAATGTTATGACGCAAATTCGTCAAGAAGTGAAGTTGCGTGATGGCAAGGTGATTGTTCGTGGCCAGCTTGGTGTACGTAAAACGGTTAAGTCGGCTGACATTGTGCTTTATCTTAAGCCTAATATCCCATTGGCTGTTATCGAAGCTAAAGCGAATAAGCATGAAATAGGTAAGGGCATGCAGCAGGGGCTTGATTACGCGCGCTTGCTTGAGGTGCCATTTGTCTTTGCCTCTAATGGCGATGGCTTTGTCTTTCATGATAAAACTAACCCCACAATGCTTGAGTCTGAAATACAATTATCCGACTTTCCAAGCCCTGAACAACTTTGGCAAAAATACTGTACCTATCGTGAATTTAAAGACGAACAACTGCCCTTAATAACTCAAAGTTATCACGATGACGGCAGTGGCAAAGCTCCGCGTTATTATCAATTACAAGCAATTAATAAAACCATTGAAGCGGTATCGCAAGGTAAAAACCGTATGTTGTTGGTGATGGCAACCGGAACAGGTAAAACCTATACCGCGTTTCAAATTATTTGGCGTTTATGGAAGTCACGTCAGAAAAAGCGCACCTTGTTTTTAGCTGATAGAAACATACTCGTCGATCAAACTCGCATTAATGACTTTCAGCCCTTTGGCCAAGCTATGACCAAAGTAACAGGTCGTAAAGTAGATCCTGCGTACGAAATTCACCTTGCACTTTATCAAGCGCTAACAGGGCCAGAGGAGAGTCAAAAAGCCTTTAAGCAGGTTGACCCTGACTTCTTTGATTTAATCATCATTGACGAGTGCCACCGTGGTAGCGCTGCAGATGACAGCGCATGGCGGGAAATTCTTGAGTATTTTAGCTCAGCCACGCAAATAGGATTAACCGCTACGCCAAAAGAAACAGAAGAAGTATCCAATATCGACTATTTTGGCGATCCTGTTTATACCTACTCTCTTAAAGAGGGCATAGAAGATGGCTTTTTATCGCCTTACAAAGTGGTGCGCGTTGACCTTGATATTGACTTACAAGGCTGGCGACCTGAAAAAGATCAAATTGATGATAACGGCGAATTAATTGATGACCGTATATACAATATTAAAGACTTTGATCGCACTATAGTGATCAAAAATCGCACCGATCTTGTCGCTCAAACTATTACCAGTTATTTACAGCGCACCGACCCCATGGCCAAAACCATTGTCTTTTGTAATGACATTGATCATGCCGAGCGTATGCGACGTGCTCTGATAAATTTAAACCCTGAACAAGTTGCGAAAAATGATAAATATGTAATGAAGATCACCGGCGATGATGAAATTGGCAAGGCACAACTAGACAACTTTATTAACCCGAAAAAAGCTTACCCTGTTATCGCCACAACGTCAGAGCTTATGACCACAGGTGTTGATGCTAAAACCTGTAAATTAGTCGTGTTAGATCAAAATATACAATCGATGACCAAGTTTAAGCAGATCATTGGTCGTGGCACCCGTATTGACGATAAATACGGTAAATTGTGGTTTACCATTCTCGACTTTAAAAAAGCCACTGAACTGTTCGCAGATGAACGCTTTGACGGTATACCTGAGAAGGTTATGGTAACTAAGCCAGAGGACATTATTACCGGCGAAACGGAAGACGGTAGCTTTATTGATGAGCTTAGCGAAGCGAATAGTGACGCAGATGATGCAAGTCCTGATGGCACAAACGAGCATGAACAAGCCTATGTTAACAGCAAAAATGAAGGAGTTGAAATTGATAGTGACTGGGGTAACGACGAAGCAGATAAACGTTTCGTTAAATTTAAAGTCTCGGGTATAGACGTTAAAAAAATGGCCGAGCGAGTGCAGTATTATGACACCGACGGCAAGCTAGTCACCGAGTCATTTAAAGATTACACCCGTAACACTATTAAAAAGCAGTTTTCTTCGCTAGATGATTTTACCCGAAAGTGGCAGAATGCCGACCGCAAGCAAGCGATCATTGATGAGCTTGCCAATGAAGGGGTTATTTGGCAAGCATTAGAGCAAGACGTGAGCAAAGACTTAGACCCGTTCGATCTTATTTGCCACGTAGTTTACGACCAACCGGCGTTAACGCGTAAAGAACGTGCTGAGAGCGTTAAAAAACGCAATTACTTTACCAAGTATTCAGATGTTGCCCAAAAGGTATTAAATGCCTTGCTTGATGGTTATGCCGATGACGGCGTTAAAGCGATTGAAGGTAAAGACGCGTTAAAGGCCAATGCCATTGTTGATTTCGGTCGACCGCTTGAAATAGCGAAAAAAGCTTTTGGCGGCAAAGACGAATACAATGATGCGATCACTGAGTTGGAAGATCTCTTATACGACTCGCCCAACAAGTCAGCATAGCACCATTTAAGTCGGGTTAAGCAAACAAACAGATGAACGTTAATAGATAACAAACAACCTAATACGAAAAGTCATGGCTAAGCTAGCAAACGAAGTTAGCAGCCGTGACTTCACAAAATAAAATAAAACAAAGAGAAGTCCATGTCAGTCAGTTCAGTAATAAAGTCCATTCAAGATATTATGCGTAAAGATGCCGGTGTCGACGGCGATGCTCAACGATTAGGGCAAATGTCTTGGTTACTGTTTTTGAAAATATTCGACGCGCAAGAAGAAGAGCTAGAGTTTGAACAAGCAAACTATCAATGCCCGTTACCCGAGCAATACCTGTGGCGCAATTGGGCAGCCGACAACGAAGGCATAACCGGCGACGAGTTACTTGAATTCGTTAACGACCAACTGTTTCCTGATCTTAAAAATCTTACCGCCCCCATTAAGCTAAACCCACGCGGTTATGTTGCCAAAGAAGCGTTTTCTGATGCTTTTAACTACATGAAAAACGGCACGCTACTGCGCCAAGTGATCAACAAGCTAAACGAAATTGACTTTACCGACTCAACAGAACGGCACCTGTTTGGTGATTTATACGAGCAAATACTAAAAGACTTACAAAGTGCCGGTAATGCTGGCGAGTTCTATACTCCTCGTGCAATTACACGCTTTATTGTTGACCGAGTAGACCCTAAGCTTGGCGAAAGCATTATGGACCCTGCCTGTGGTACGGGGGGCTTCTTAGCTTGTTCATTTGACCATGTAAAAAACAACTATGTTAAAACTGCCGATGACCACCAAACCTTGCAACAGCAGATTCATGGCGTAGAGAAAAAGCAATTACCGCACTTACTGTGTACTACCAACATGCTACTGCATGGCATTGAAGTACCTGTGCAAGTGAAGCACGGCAATACCTTAAACAAGCCGTTAGCAAACTGGGACGACGAGCTTGACGTTATCGTGACTAACCCACCGTTTGGCGGCACAGAAGAAGACGGTATCGAAAAGAACTTTCCTGCCGATTTACGTACCCGTGAAACCGCTGATTTATTTTTACAACTTATCATAGAAATATTAGCTTCTCCGAAAAGTGGTAAGAACGGTGGCCGTGCAGCCGTGGTGTTACCCGATGGCACTTTATTTGGTGAAGGCGTTAAAACCAAGATCAAAAAGTTGTTAACCGAAGAATGTAACCTACATACCATTGTCCGTTTACCTAACGGCGTGTTTAACCCGTATACCGGTATTAAAACCAATATACTCTTTTTCACTAAGGGCAAGCCAACCGAAAAAGTGTGGTTTTACGAGCACCCGTACCCTGATGGTGTTAAAAACTACAATAAAACCAAGCCAATGAAGTTTCAAGAGTTTCAAACCGAAATTGACTGGTGGGGTAACGAGGCAGACGGTTTTGCATCGCGCGTTGAAACCGAACAAGCATGGCAAGTCAGCATTGACGAGATTATTGCTCGCAACTTTAACCTTGATATTAAAAACCCGCATGTTGGCGAACAAATAAGCCACGACCCACAAGAGCTATTGAGCGACTTCGCGAAACAGCAAGAAGACATTCAAGCCTTACGTGACCAGCTTAAAGGTATTTTAGCTAATGCCTTATCTAATAAAGAGCAGGGCGCGAAATAATGGCTGGCGTCGAAAAGTTAATCACAGAGCATATTGATGTTTGGACTAGCGCGATTAAAAAGCGTAAATCACAAGGGCGTGGTTCTAACGGAAAGGTTGAACTTAGTGGTGTTAAAAAACTTCGTGAGTTAATTTTAGAATTAGCCGTGCGTGGCAAGCTAGTACCTCAAGATAATAAAGAGGAACCAGCTTGTATTTTACTAGAAAGAATAAGCGAAAGAATAGATCAATTAATTGATAGTAAAAAATTAAAAAAGCCCAAAAAACTAACTCCAATTACAGATGATTCAAAACCATATAACTTACCCCAAGGTTGGTGTTATTCACGGCTTGGTGATTTTGTTTCAATAATCCGCGGAATAACGTTTCCTGCAAGTGAGAAACATAATGAGCCCGCAAATGGAAGAGTTGCCTGCCTGAGGACTGCAAATGTTCAACACCACATTGATTGGGGGGATTTGTTATATGTTAATGATGGTTTTGTTAAACGTGAAGAACAATATTTAATTCAAGGCGATATTGTGATGTCTATGGCGAATAGCCGTGAGCTTGTTGGTAAAGTTTCATTTACTGAAGCGATTCCAACAGGAAAAGCATCTTTTGGAGGTTTTCTTAGTGTTATCAGACCCTATGAATTAAGTGCCGGATTTTTAATGTGTGTACTTCGTGCTCCACATATTAAAAATAGCTTAATTGGAAGTGCTAGCCAAACTACGAATATCGCGAATATATCGTTAGAAAAGTTAAATCCATTACTTGTTGCTCTACCACCAATAGCCGAACAACACCGTATCGTCGCTAAAGTCGATGAATTGATGGCCTTGTGTGACCAGTTAGAGCAACAAACCGAGCAAAGTCTGAGTGCACACCAAACCTTAGTGGAAGTGCTGCTAGCGAGCTTAACAAACGGCACATCAACAGCCGGTGATAGCAAAGAAGAGTTCCAAACCAGCTGGCAACGTATCGTTGAGCACTTTGACGTATTGTTCACCACCGAAGCAAGCATAGAGCAGTTAAAGCAAACCATCTTACAACTCGCCGTCATGGGCAAACTTGTCCCGCAAAACCCTGCTGATGAACCGGCAAGTGTACTACTCGAAAAAATCGCCGAAGAAAAAGCGCAATTGATCGCTGATAAGAAAATTAAAAAGCAAAAGCCGTTACCAGCGATTAAGGATGGAGATAAACCGTTTGATCTGTCGTGTGGCTGGGAATGGGTGAGGTTTGGAAGTGTAGCTATTTCTCGGCTTGGTAAAATGTTGGATAAAGCTAAAAATAAAGGTACTCCATTACCTTACCTTAGAAACACAAACGTACAGTGGCACCGCTTTGACCTTGGCGATATTAAGCAAATGCGAATAGAAGATAGTGAACTAAATAAGTTTAGGCTTGAAAAAGGCGATTTATTGATTTGTGAGGGGGGAGAGCCTGGGCGATGTGCCATTTGGAATAACGATACTAATGAAATGTATTTCCAAAAAGCCTTACATCGAGCAAGAACATTAGGGACGGTTCTTCCAGAGTATTTATTACAGGTATTAACGATCGATGCAAAAACTGGAACACTAAATAGCTACTTTACTGGAGCCACTATTAAACATTTCGTTGGTGCTAAGTTAAATAGTTATATTATCCCATTACCGCCACTAGCCGAACAACGCCGCATCGTTGCCAAAGTAGATGAACTCATGGGCTTGTGTGAGCAACTCAAAGCCCGCCTAAGCGATGCCGAAACCACCCAACTTCACCTTGCCGATGCCGTGGTCGAAAATGCTTTAAATGAAAGCAATGACAGGCAGACCTTAAACTAGTATGGCAATCATTTCAAAACAAGTGTTAACAGTTGCTAAGGTATTAAGTCAGCCCTTGGCAATACCTAACTATCAACGGCCTTATAAGTGGCGCGCCAAGCATGTAAACCAGCTACTTGATGATGTTATTCATCATCAAGTTAAATCGTGTTATCGCTTGGGTACAGTGGTGCTATATCAAGAGCCTAATGAAAAGCAAGATGCGGATACGCTATGGTCAATAGTGGACGGTCAACAGCGCTTACTAACGTTAACTGTGCTGTGCGCGGTACTTGATCGTGACAATAAAAAATTTAGCGCAGATCTGTTATCACATCGATTTGAAGCAAGTATGAGTATTGATAACTTGCAACATAATGCCAAGGTTATCGAAAGCCGTTTACAAGCACTACATGAAAATGAACGACAAGAGTTGCTTGATTTTGTGCTGCACAAGTGTGAACTGATCACCGTAACCTTAGATAATCTAAGTGAAGCTTTCCAATTTTTTGACTCGCAAAATGCCCGTGGTAAAGCACTAGCACCTTATGACTTGCTTAAGGCGTATCATCTGCGTGAAATGATGACTAGCACAAGTGAAGGTGAACGACTTAGTTACGTAGAAGCTTGGGAACAAGGGGTAAACCCCGACAATACCATGCTTAGCCTACCGAGTATTATGGGCGAGTTTCTATTTAGAATGCGCCGATGGACAGATGGTGATAACGGTATTCAGTTTAGTCGCCATAACATTGATGTATTTAAAGGCGTGAACTTAAGCACGTCAAATTATCGTTACATAGAGTCAATGCTGGCGTTAGATTATAGCGTTGAAGTATACAACGCCGATCTTATACGGCAATGGGATAAACAGCGAAAGGCTTATCCTTTCCAAGTTGATCAAGTGATGATCAACGGCAAACGCTTTTTTGATTACATTCAGCATTATATTGGCTTGTATCATCAATTATTTAGTTCCGAGCACGCGCTGTTAGCTGACATGGTGCAAAGCCATACGGTATATCAAGGTAGTAGCCGCAAAGGCGACAGATACGTTAAAAACCTGTTTATATGCACGGTTATGTATTACTACGATAAGTTTGGTGATATTGAATTAGAAAAAGTCGCACAGCTCTGTTTTGCTTGGAGTTATCGATTAAGGCTAGAGTTAAAATCAATTGGCTTAGAGTCGGTTGATAATCATGCTCGTTCAGCTTTTGGGTTATTCAAAACCATCAATAAAGCTATACACCCCCAACAGGTGCTAACTTTTAACCTTTCAGCTGTAACAACTCTTAGGTTTAAAAATGCGCAATCAGTTGCCGATAAGTTTGCAAAGCTAGGGTACTTACATGAGCAGTAGTAACGATTTACAAGAGCTAAGCATAGCAACATTATTTAATCCTGCCGAGCGCTATGTGATCCCTATTTATCAACGTAATTTTGCATGGGGTGCTACGGAAGTAGAGCAACTGATCCAAGACGTTTATGACGCAGCGAAGCGCAATCATACGAGTGAAAATAATGGGCAGGGTAACATTGATTACTATATAGGTAGCCTTGTTGTTCATTTAAGAGACAACGGCAGTTACGAGACTATTGATGGGCAACAACGCCACACCACGCTTAGTATCTTGCTCGCATTGTTAAAAAACGAGCAACAGTTGGGCTTTGACGAAACATCAGATTTCGCTATTAATTTGCACTTTGACAGTCGTCCAAAATCAGCACGAACACTTGATGATTTATATAAAAACGAAACCAGTGTTGAGCCTGAAGAACCTGCAATAAAAGCTGCATATAACATAGCGGCGCGATATTTGAGAAAAGAAGGTATTGATGTTGACGTTTTTAGCCAATATTTACTCAATCATGTGAAAATACTGCGGGTGAAAGTGCCTAAAGGTACTGATTTAAACCACTACTTTGAAATAATGAATAATCGCGGTGAGCAGCTAGAAAAACACGAAGTGTTGAAAGCCCGTTTAATGGTTAAGTATAAAGACGATACAGCAGCACAAACCTGTTTCTCGGCTATTTGGGATGCTTGTGCTGATATGCACAGATATGTTCAGCTTGGTTTTTCTGTAAAAGTTCGCAACGAAATTTTTGGCGTCAAATGGTCAATGTGTCCAACAAGCTTTGGCGCGATAAAGTCGTGCTTTACGCAAAGTACTAATAATTCTACAGGGAGGACACTTGGCCAAATAATTAACAATAGAAAATACGGTGCCAATGATCACGTAAATTACGAAGAAACAGTTAAAGATGAACGCTTCAATGCGGTGATCGACTTTCCTAACTTTTTATTACAGGTACTGCGAGTAAATACCAAACAACCAATTCCACTTGATGACAAGCGCTTACTTGATGTGTTTGAAGCGAAGGACACAGAGATAGATCCTTCTATATTTATTATGCAGCTTTTAAAGTGCCGCATGTTGTTTGATAGGTACATTATTAAAAGAGATAACGATGAAAAATGGAGCTTGTTATCACTAGAGCCTTATGAAAAAAGCTTTAGTTATATAAACTCGATTGGCAAAGATGAAGATGACAGTGTTAACAGTCAGTTGATCATGATTCTGTCGATGTTCCATGTGTCATACCCAGCCATGGTTTATAAGCATTGGTTGAGCGGGGCACTAAAAGCATTGCTTGAATTATCACTATCGGATGAATTGAACGTAGCAGGTGATAAATACCTAGAGGCATTAGAGCATTTAAGTGATGATTTTTTCTATAGTATTTGCGGTGTAGGCGCGAATCAGGATTACTATGATGTGGTTTTTCACTCGGGCTGTAACAGTGTAAATAGAGAAGTAGATGAATCGCTATTGCATATTGGCACGGGTGTTCAAAACTTTGTGTTCAATCGCTTAGATTACTTGTTGTGGCAAAAACTAAGAAGCGGTTATCAGTTTGTAGCTGTTGACCTGGGTTACATAAAAGAGCGTTACAACGTTTTTCAGTTTTCATTTCGCACTTCGGTTGAACACTACTTCCCACAAACGAACCCATGGGGTAAAGCACCTATGGACAAAGTCGACCGCTTTGGCAATTTATGTTTAATATCACCAAGCAGCAACTCGAAGCTAAGTAATTATTCTCCGACAGATAAAAAACAGTATTACGCTGAAAAAGGACGTACAGAAAGCCTTAAGCAGGCATTTATGATGAGTTACTCACAGTGGTCTCCTGACGGGGTGGGTTTAGCAAACATTGAAACACATGAAACTATGATGATAGACGTGCTGCGTAAGCGCTAAGTTTAAAGGAATAAAGTCATGGATGAACTTTTAGTAAAATCAAAAGCCCTTAGCAGTGAATTTAGCCGTATATTTGACTATGGGCCCGTTGATATAGTTAGCGTATCACTTCAAGCTGAATTATGTGTTTAGTGGCCTTAGGGCATAGCATTAGCACGCGACAATTAGCTATGTGTGGCAATTATACTTCGGCTATTTGGATTATTTGTTCTCAGTTGAAGTGTTAACTCGGGCAATGTAGTTGTATTATGCCGCCAGTGATTAAAAAATTGTAAACACCATGAAAACGTTAAGCGAGCTTTTGCAAAATACTCACCAAAAACCAAGTACAGGTGTGGTAACTAATCCGTTAAGAGATAAAACTGTATAATTTCTACCATCAGTGCCAGTTAAATACATTTTACTGTGCCAATAATATTCGACATTATTTGATCTACTATCTTTGGGTATATTGAACACTGCTAATGTACATTTTTACCACATTGCTGACCTAGCTATCGCTTGAATCCATTAATATATACGACTACTTTGATAGATAAAGCTGAAGTTAGCATGTGTAAAGATAAATAAAGTTTTATATCAATCATTATGTAAGTTCGAAATTTTTCACATAATCTGGATGTTCAGGGTTTCTTATATATGTGGTCTTAATAGTACCATCATTTAGATGTGTAACTTTTTCAATACAGCTGGGCTCGTAAAGAAATAATTTTTTCAACATTCTATGTTCACAACGAATACTTAACAAAATAGCCCCTGCAACACCGTAAAAAATAGATAAAGGTATTGGTTTTATATCTTCAGGACTACCTTCCAGATAATAAAGCGGTTGATAAGTTCCTAAAGCTAAAATAACCATTAAACCTACGAGTAGTATTAAGGATGCTCTCAACGAAACCACTTCAGCTTCCATTATTGCGGCAATCATTGATGTTCCGCCTTTCTTTCCTCTGTAATACATTCTAATTGGAATAATAAGCATAAATAAAACAAACCAAAGTAAAGCGAACCCTAAGCCGAGAGCGAATGCAGATAGAAAAACCCACAAAATTGAATCTAATGTTCTAACAACCAAAGACGTACTTAAGGCCAACATAGCAACTCTAACGAGGTTTATAGTAATCCGATAATCAATAGCAGCTAATGACCATCGTCGAATCACTTTATCTTGCATTGCAAACTCAAGAGTACAGCGAATGAATAAAAAAGTGATAAGTAAAAAAAATACAATAGGTATTGAAGCATTTTGGAAATCAACTTTTGTACTTAAGCCGATAGAAACAGTTTTAAGCTCAAATTGTGATGCAGACCAAGCCAGCCCAATGCCACAAGCGATTGTTAAATTCCGTCTAGATTTTCTATAAGATTCAGATGATTTATTCAAATTTCACCATATTAGAAAGAGTAGCCAGTTACAAATAAAACATTAATAACTTGTCATTTAGGTATAAGCTATTATCTTTTATTTGTTGATAACAATCAAACAGCAACCACTCTGGACTGAGGGTAAACATAGAATTAGTGCTGACATCATTTTAATGAATTATTAAGGGACTTATAGCATACATATAAGCATTACTCTAATAGGGGCACATACGCCAAAAATGTTTTAATCCATGGCTTCTTTGTTTCAGCTAAGGTATCAATACAGCCATGAGCTGACTGTAAAAAATAGTGATACTTGAAGGAATTAATGTCAGCTAATCGCACAGAGTAAGCATATTTATCAGTGGCAAATCTAATGTTGTTTAGTGGTCAATATAAACGTCATTAGGCGGCAGAAGTAGATGATAATGAAAGGCATTACTGATGTAATTGCCCAATAGCGCCAGAGCAAGTGGCATTGATGCTAAACGAATTTAGAGAAGTACAATGGAAAACGTTGAACTCATACGTTTACGGTGGTGTTCACGCACTACAGCGTCATGGTGCCGGTTATCCTGAAGAGCTGATAAAAGCCGTTATTAAATCATCGAATGGTTTGCTGTTAATGACGGCTATGATGGGGGCTATTTTGACTGGTAATGAAGTAATCACTTCAGGTACAACGTCGGCATGTTGTTTGTTTACCGCTATTATTTGAATTTGATTAACACGTTTATGCAGCTATAACTTAACACAAGTCGAGTCTGAAATATGGCGCTAACTATCTAGGAAAACCTACACTAAATCCACCACCATGCGTGACATTTTGGCACATTTAGAGGGTTTAAAGGCGTGACATTGGCGCAATTTAAGGTGTCCCACCCAAGGGAGAATATAGACCCGATTGGCTAGAGGCCAGTAAAGACGCGGTTGTCACGGTGTCCCGCTAGTTTATTTTAAATATGAAATTTACATTATTAGAGTAATTACTTCAAACGTGGCTACAGGCCTTAGTATATAAGGGTTTGGTTTTAGGTTTTAGGGTTTCAGGACAGTGAGGCGGTATACTTTGTGGGGTTACTTTTGAGCCGCTTGCGGCTTGTTCGGCGTGACAATTGAAAGTTCCTTTCTTTGTCTCGTCCGACAAAAGTACCACATTAATACAAAGACCGTCAAGATTACGAGTGATGTTTGAATAAGTATTTGTTGTACTAAAGTGTGTACTAAAAAAGTATGTTGTTGATAGATGCCGGTATAACAACTATCGATCAATTGAATTACAGGATACACTGTCTTTATTTACAGTGAGCGTGATTTAGATGAGAGTTATACCTATCTATATTGAAGCAGGTATTTCAGGCTTTGAAAGCCCTGCGGCCGAATACAAAGAGTTAGGCTTGTCGCTTGACCAGCTTTTAATTGTAAACCCTGATGCGACCTTTATTGGTTTGGCACAAGGGCAGTCAATGCAAGATATTGGTATTTTTGATGGAGATTTATTGTTAGTGGATCGTAGTGAGCAGGTAAAAGACGGTGACGTCATTGTGGCTAATTATAACGGCTGCTTTACCTGTAAGTTTATTGATAAAAAACACGCACGGCTATTATCAGCTTCTGCTTTGCATCAACCAGTTAGTATCACCCCAGAGGATGAGTTTCAAATAGAAGGGGTTGTAACTCGCTCAATACGATTGCATCGGCCGGTAAGGGAGCTGAGTAAATGTATGCGTTAGTTGACGCGGTATCTTTTTATGCTTCTTGCGAAAAAGTTTTCGATCCGTCGATCAGAAATAAACCGGTTGTTGTGCTGACCAATAACGACGGCTGTATCTGTGCAGTTTGTCCTATCGCTCGTCGTTTGGGCGTTCCAAAATTTAAGCCATATTTTCAAATCAAACACCTTTTAGCAAAGCATAACGTGGTTGTGCGCTCATCTAACTACGAACTCTACGCTAGTCTTAGCGATAAGATGATGAATGTCATCGGCCGGTTTTGCGATAACCAATATGTTTATTCGATTGATGAATCTTTTTTGCAGTTTAAGAACTACCAGACGGTAATTAACGATTGGCATGCATACGGTGCTGAAATACGCCGTGCGGTATGGAAAGAAACACGCTTACCCGTAGGGGTAGGCTTCGGTTCTACGCCTACATTAGCAAAAGCGGCTAATCATGCAGCGAAAAAGTTAGCGGGTTATAACGGTGTAGCTGTTGTTAATGATAAAGCGTCACGTAAAGAAGTATTATCAAAAATGTCGGTTACCGACGTTTGGGGTATTGGCAGTAGATTAGGCAAGCGTTTAAACGTATTAGGGATAAATAACGCATGGGAATTAGCGAATCGGTCACCAAAATCTATGCGAAGCCAATTTAGCGTAGTAGTTGAGCGGACGGTTAATGAACTTAACGGTATTGTTTGCTTAAATTGGGATGAGATTAAGAAAGCTAAGAAAGAGATATTTTCGACGAGAAGTTTTGGTCAGCGTGTTAGTGACGAGCATTCGCTAAAATCGGCACTTGTGAGCCACGGTGTTATTGTTGGTCGTAAAGTAAGGCAACAGCAGTCGTTAATAAAACGGCTTGTTATTTTTGCTGCTAGCTCGCCTCACGATGACAATTATTATAACAAATCAATCGTCTATGAATTTTCTGTTGCCACAGACAATACCTTAAGCATTGCTAACGCTATATCGGCTGCGTTTAATTGTGTATACGTCAGCGGTGTAAATTTTTATCGTTGTGGAGTTGGGGCGATTGAGCTTGAAAATAGCCAGTTTCAGCAACATGATTTGTTTTCAGTAAACGACGATCGCCCAGAGCTGATGCTCTGCTATGACGGCATCAATAATCGCTACGGCAATGATACGTTACAGTTAGCTGCACAAGGTAGAATCGAGAAGTGGCGAATGCGACGTGATTTTCTATCACCAAGCTTTACGAGTAAGTGGCGAGATATACCGAAGATCAGTTGTTGATGTCTAGGGAACTACTGAAATTATACACGACTAAGCTATCCGTTTATTAGCCTTAAAGGTGCATTTGTAGTCATAAGGGAGTAATCACCTTTTGAACATCGTTCAATATGTTCTGACCACCAGTTCATCATCACTCGACGGCGTTCGATGTATTGAGCGTGATTATAAGCGCGTCTAACTGAGTTACTGTCTTGATGTGCTAATGCCGACTCGATAATATCAAAATCAAAGCCCTTTTCATTTAGGGTAGTGCTGGCGATACTTCTAAGGCCGTGCGAAACTAACTGCCCCTCAAAGCCCATGCGCCTAAGTGCTGTATTAGCGGATTGGCTACTTGCATGCTTATTAATGTCACGATGATTGGAAAACAAATACTCAGTACTAAAGCACATTGATCGAATTACATTGAGTAAGGCGAGTGATTGCTTGCTCAGGACTATGATATGCGGTTTGTCCATTTTCATGCGTTCTGCGGGTATGGTCCAAATGCCGTTTTGAATATCTATATCTTCCCACCTTGCCGAAGCTGCTTCAATTGGCCTCGTCATGGTGTGTAACTGCCATAATAATAGGTATTTAGTCGTTTTAAAGATACTAGCGTTAACAATTGCTTCCATGAGTTCAGGTAAGCGTTCTGGCTTTATTGTGGCCATGTGTTTTTTCTTGGGCGCAGGGAACACTTTGGTAATATCTGCTAAGTAGTTAACTTCTATCAGGCCTGATGCAATTCCCAGCCTCATTATTTCATTGATTGATCTGCATAAACGCTTAACGGTTTCTAGACTGCCTTTGTTTGCTATCGGTTGAAGAATGGCAGTAACAGTTTTAGGGATAATTTTATCTAGTGGAACCTTTGTCAATTTAGGGAGTATGTGACGTTGAAGGTTTTTAAAGGCATGCTCGGCTGTCTCTGGTTTTACCTGATGTAATTTTAAGGCATACCATTTATCGGCCATAACGCCGAATGTATTTTCCAATGCGTCCTTTTTAAGCTGGTTTTCATGCTCTCTGTGTGTTTTAGGATCTATATTTTGTGCTAATAGAATACGAGCGTCACGAGCTTTCTCCCTTGCTAAATCAAGAGATACAGCGGGGTAAGTACCAAGGCCAAGGTTGGTTCTGCTATTAGAAAAAGGCTTGGAATATTTCAAAACCCAAATTTTAGCGCCGTTAGGACGTATTCTAAGTTGCAATCCACCACCATCAGATAATGTTTTGTCTTTACCATTATCGTTGGGTTTCGCATTTTTAATTTGTGTTGCCCCTAGTGGGGTGACGATTTTAGGCATAATGTACCAATGAAAATTTATCAAAAAGCTGTTGGTACAACCGATGGTACATGAAAAGCAGGATATTACAATATCGTACTGGACGCTATAGGACAGGAGAGATGTGGGTTTAGAGGGGTTTTCTGCTCATTCAGACACAAAAAAAGACGTCATAGGACGTCTTTAATCGTTGAAATGGTGGCCCCTCCCTGACTTGAACAGGGGACCTGCCGATTATG
>TARA_R110000737_G_scaffold102781_2_pt1 | contig 21156 bp, 16 predicted proteins | sample TARA_R110000737 | Tara Oceans TARA_R110000737 (sample SAMEA4398027) | marine metagenome | biome: Polar Biome; feature: [SRF] surface water layer (ENVO:00010504); material: water (ENVO:00002006), including particulate matter (ENVO:01000060) such as... | depth 5 m | reverse complement strand
AAAATTTCTCAAACACGCTAATAATAAGAGCTGTAACCGGCTTTTTTAGCAAATTTATGATGATAAAATTTGTTATTGTAAAGTTAGGTTTCAGCGATAAAAATAATCCCGTAAGGATACCTTATCTCTAGCCATGGCGACAAGTTAAAGCAAGCCAATGGTGAATGTTTTTCTTGTTCAGCTTGAGATAGTTGCGAAAAGCGCATGATTAGAGCAATACGCTTATCCTTAGTTGAGAATATATAACTTCGTGGTGATTAGACATACTGAATTTGAGCTGACGATAAAGCTGCACCTAAAGACGCTCGAGCTAGTCTTCCATGGCGGTTGATAGCCATCTGGTCATGTAGGAGCATTTAGTCGAGCAATAGCTGGTGTGTTTGATTGAAAGCAACGCAGGTGATGATTTTTAAAGCTCATCAAAGCCTGCATTTTAAATGATTACCGCGAGTCAGTTATATTATTGTCTTGAAAGTGGCTTTTATCGCCTTAATAATTATACTAAAAGGTGAATTTAAAATTACGGAGGCGTTATGAAAAAAGAGCAATCTCGTGTGCAAGAGGTTTATCAAAAGTTACAAACATGGCTTGAAGAGACCAAAGATAATGAAGTTCGCTCGATAGTGGCATTACTCGAGCAAGCCAAAACCCTACTTATTGCTGCTGAACAAATTCCCGAGCAGCAAGTTAAACAATTCATCGCCAACCTAAAATACGACTTGAGTGATTTTTACCAGCAATATCAAGCCGATATTAAGCATTCAATTTATTTAGATTTACTGAATGAAAGTCTTTGGGAAAATTTGGCGCAAATCACTGATAAATCGCAAGTAGAATGGTCAGAGCTTATGGACGATTTTCAACATCAAGATGGTTACCATGTCGGCGATTATGTCGGTTTTGGGCAGCTGCAATGTCAGGCATGCCAACATTGTATTACTTACAGTCATGCCAATGTTGTTACTGATTGTATTGCCTGCGGTGGCAAAGACTTTCACCGATTAAGCTTAACTCCGTAAAAAGTTAACTTTTTTTAGTGATTTATTGATATTTTTTTGCTGTTCATGGACGTGTCGCTGTACACTGTGTTTAATGAAACTATATCTATTTTACTGGATATAAAAATCGCAGCCCCAAGAGATCCTCTATGACAAATGTGTCAAAAAATGCGCGCCTTAAACCTTGCCAATTAACCGCAGATTTAACGGTTAAAGAATTTTCTAATGCCACGCCGACAGCAGAAATAGAACAAGTGTTTATTGGCCATGAAAGAGCTAAAGAGGCATTAACATTTGGACTGTCGATGGCTGCACCAGGTTTCAATGTTTACGCTATGGGTGAGCATGGTACTGGCCGTCAAACCTTGATCAAGCAAATGTTAGCGGCAACAGCGAGCAAAGAGCCAACACCAGATGAATGGTGTTATATCAATAATTTTGATGATCAAAATTCGCCACATAATCTCTATGTTAGTCCGGGTGATGGTAAGCAGTTACTTACTCGTATGAATACATTTATCGATGAGTTAATGGATTTATTTCCAGAAATCTTTGATAATCCTGGCTATCAAAGACAAAAAGCGGCAATCGATCGCGACTTTAATAAAAAATATGATCAAGCAATTACCGAAGTTGAAGCCGCGGCATTAAAAGATGACGTGGTATTGTTTGAAGAAAATGGCGAAATTGGCTTTTCACCATTAGTTGAAGGTAAGCCGCTCAATGATAAAGAATTTGCTGAATTAAATGAACCCAAGCGTGCAGATTTTTATATTTTATTAGCCAAGTTAGAAGATTTACTTTCTGAAAAATTGATTGAATTACCACAATGGAAACGCATTTCCTCCGATAAATTACGTAAGTTAAAACATGAAACTGCGGCACAAAGTATTCAACCATTTTTGCAAGAGTTGGAGACAGAATTCGCCAGCAATATTGGTGTACAAAAATACCTAGCAAAAGTTAAAGCTCATGTTGTTGAAGCTGTTTTAGAATTACTGGTTGATGAAAGTAACGAGGCGTCCAATGACAAAGATATGCGTAAACTGATGGTGGAGCGCTTTTTGCCTAACCTATTAGTGACTCGCAAAGCAGATGAAGGCGCGCCAGTAATTTATGAACAAAACCCGACCTTTCAGAACCTATTTGGTCATGTTGACTTTGGCAGTTTTCAAGGTAGCAGTTACACCAGTTATCGTTTAATAAGACCCGGTGCGTTGCATAAGGCCAATGGGGGTTACATATTACTTGAGGCTGATAAATTATTGACCCAACCCTTGGTATGGGCACGCTTAAAGTTGGCGCTTAAGACGCAGCAAATAACCATCGAAAATCCGCATTCAGAATACGCGCAACCAGGCGCATATAGTCTACAACCGGAAAAAATTCCGTTAAATGTTAAAGTGATCTTATTGGGCGACCCTGAGATTTACTATACCTTACAAGATTATGATCAAGAGTTTACTGAGTTATTTCGTGTTTTGGCGGATTTTGATCGTCATTTAGACAAGAGCCAAAGTAATTTAAATGATTATGCCAATTTAATTCGCCAACGCGCCCATCGTAATAAATATCCCGAAGTGACTAATGAAGCGGTATTGGAGCTGGTTAAATATGCGCTCAGACGGGCCGAGCATCAGCAAAAAATCTCGGCCAATATTGTGCAAGTTAATGACTTATTGGACGAAGCCTATTATTTATGGAAGTTGTCAGATGGAAAAAATGGCCTGTGTGGTAAACATGTCTCGATGGCATTAGCAGCAAAACAACGTCGCACTGGCCGTATGAGTGAAGCTTGGTTAGAGGAAATTAAAGAACGCCAGCTACTTATTGATACTGAAGGCGAGAAAGTTGGCAAAATTAATGGCCTGACGGTGTTAGAAATTGGTGATAGTGTTTTTGGTACCCCTGCGCGTATAACCGCGACAGTATATGCGGGTAGTCAAGGGGTAACTGACATCGAACGAGAAGTTGATTTGGGCAAAGCCATTCACTCAAAAGGGGTGTTGATTTTAACCGGTTACTTGGGTCACAAGTATGGTCAAAAGTTTCCCGTTACTATTTCTGCCAATATAGCTATTGAGCAATCTTATGGTCATATCGATGGCGATAGTGCGTCAATGGCAGAGCTTTGCGCGTTAATTTCAGCCATCGCTAAATTACCAATAAATCAAGGTCTTGCGATAACTGGTTCGATGAATCAGCATGGTGAAGTGCAATCAATTGGTGGCGTCAATGAAAAAATTGAAGGTTTTTATCGTCTCTGTAAAGATAAAGGTTTAACGGGCCAACAAGGTGTTATTATACCTAAGACTAACACCATTAATTTGATGTTGGCGCCTGAGGTTATTCAGGCCGTAACTGATGGCCAGTTTGCCATTTATGCGGTGGAGAATATTGATCAAGCGATAGAGATTTTGATGGCGCAACCTGCTGGCGAAATCACTCGAACAGGACGTTATCCAAGAAAATCAATTCACGGCATGGTATTGGATAAACTATCAGCGTTTTCTGACCTACTTAATGGCGCTGAAGAATAAGGACTAATTTACAGAAAATTTCATCCTATCAATAAACACGGCAAGCGCCGTGTTTATTGCTTTTCAGCTATCCTTAAATTTAAAAGTGTCAATAATTGCTTAAAAAACAAGCATTACTTGAATTCTTTTCTATACTGGAATTATCGACAATATTTTTCATTGTGATTTTTTGCAAAGTACATTCGCAGAAGTCGATTATGCCAATATTGTCTAATTATACCAATTATAGGTGCTATCTCAGTAGAATTAATGAAGAGAGAAGGTTAGCGAAAGCGCAATAACAATAATAAGTAAATGCAGTGAGCGATACAACCAAGCGGTAATATCGAGCTCCCTATAAGGTCAGGAATTTAACCTACCTAACAGACATATTTTGTCTGTCCCATCTACTTATATTGGTTGCTTTGCGATAAGTTTTAGTAAAGCTGAAAGCCAATTTAGCTAACCAAGGTTAACATTATTTTAATCGCTTTATGCTAGTGCCAAGCTGCTGATGAATATCTTGGTGCTGCATTAGTAAACATGTATCGATAAGTTCGCTGTCTGTCGGTTTTTAGTTTAATGATTTGTTTGCCATTGATACTTGGCATTATCTAGCATTAGGTTATCAGTGGAGGCTTTGTGGAAACATCCGATCAAATAACACAGGTATGGCCAATTGCGGCTTACTTTATTATCTTGGCAGGCATGCTCATTTTCATGATGCTGCTATCACACTTTCTTGGACCCAAAGGCAAACAGCGGGCGAAAGACACCCCGTATGAATCCGGCATTATTTCGGTCTCCGACAATAAAACTCGTTTTACCAACCACTTCTTTTTATACGCCATTTTCTTTGTCATTTTCGATTTAGAAACTATCTATCTTTTTGCTTGGGTTATTGCTTTTGACGATGTTGGTTGGCCGGGCTTTATCGAAGCCAGTATTTTTATTGCCGTGCTACTGGCGGCATTAATTTATTTAATTCGCATTGGCGCATTAGAGTTGACCCGTCGCCATCAACCTTTTAGAGCCAGGCAACTACAACGATTGCAAGATGTTGCCAATCAGAGTGGTGAGGGCAACCTTTTTGATCAGAATAAAGGACAGCAATAATGGAATGGTCGCTAACAAAAGCAAAATTAGATGACGCCATGGCGGAAATGAAGGGAGTTTCTGAAGAAGAGTTAAAGCGCAGTGTGCTTTTTGCAAAGCTTGATGACATGGTGAATTGGGGGCGTAAAAACTCCATTTGGCCATTTAATTTTGGTTTAAGTTGTTGTTATGTCGAAATGGCCACAAGTTTTACCTCCCGGCATGACATCGCCCGTTTTGGCGCTGAGGTGATTCGTGCCACGCCAAGGCAGGCAGATCTAATGGTTATTTCAGGTACCTGTTTTCGAAAAATGGCGCCGGTGATCCAACATCTTTATGAGCAATTATTAGAGCCTCGTTGGATTATCTCCATGGGATCTTGCGCTAACTCTGGCGGTATGTACGATATCTATAGTGTTGTGCAAGGGGTTGATAAATTTATTCCGGTTGATGTTTATGTGCCCGGTTGTCCGCCTAGGCCAGAAGCCTTGCTCGAAGCCTTATTACTATTGCAAACCAAAATTGAACATCAACCACGACCACTCAGTTGGGCGGTTGGAGAACAGCAGGTAAGTGAAATTACTAAACCGTCTTTACGGGATATTAAACACCAAGAGCGGATTAAAGTGACCAACCTGGAGCCACCCGATCATATTTAAGTTGTAGGAGATCTTTGTTGTTAAATTAAGGTTTAACAATTAAAGCTTTAAGTAAGTGAAAACCCAGTAAAGCGACTAATAATAAAAATGGCTAGCGTGAAGGGAAGTTATGGCAACACAAGTAAATATGAAAGCAAGTAATGATTGGCGGATGCTACAAGCAGTTCCTTTGCTTGATGAAATTCTTGCCCTTGCACCTAAGCTAAATTTACAAACCGTCAGTGCAGTCGAAAATATTGTTGACGAAATACCCTCTTTCTGGTTAGAGAAAAGTCAGTTGCTCAAACTGATGCATGTGTTAAAACACGAATTAGCTCAGCCCTTTGATATGTGTTTTGATCTTACCGCCATCGACGAAAGTGAGCGAGAGCACCTATCACTGTTTTCACAAGCCTTTACCGTTAGCTACCATTTACGTTCATATCAACGTAACCAGGACATTCGTATTAAAGTTGCGCTGAGCACGACAGATAAAAGTTTAGAGAGTGTTTGTGGTTTATGGCCAAATGCCAATTGGTACGAGCGTGAAGTCTGGGATATGTTTGGTATTGTTTTTAAAAATCATCCACATTTAACGCGTATTTTAATGCCGGATACCTGGCAAGGACATCCGTTACTTAAAACCCATCCTGCGCGCGCGACAGAAATGGAGCCTTTTACGCTGCCACCTTATCAACAAGACAAAGAGCAAGCCGCACTGCAATTTAACCCCGAAGCTTGGGGCATGAAGCGGCAAAGCAAAGACAGCGACTTTATGTTCTTAAATCTTGGGCCAAATCATCCAAGTGTCCATGGTGCCTTTCGTATTGTCTTACAAATGGAAGGCGAAGAAATAATCGACTGCGTGCCCGATATTGGTTATCACCACCGCGGCGCTGAAAAAATGGGCGAGCGGCAATCTTGGCATAGTTACATTCCGTATACTGATCGCATTGACTACCTTGGCGGCGTAATGAATAACTTTCCTTATGTCATGGCGGTAGAAAAACTGGCGGGTATAACGGTGCCAGATCGCGCGAAAGTGATTCGCATCATGACGTCGGAAATGTTCCGTATTCTCAGTCACTTATTATTTTACGGTACCTTCGCGCAAGATCTTGGCGCACTTTCACCTATTTTTTATATGTTTATCGATCGTGAAAAGCTGTTTGGTATTATTGAAGCCTTTACCGGCGCTCGCATGCACCCGAGTTGGTTCCGCATTGGCGGTGTTGCGCAAGACTTACCAAAAGGTTGGCAGAGCTTAGTACGAGATTACGTTAATTACTTGCCTAAACGTCTTGATGAATATGAAAAAATGGTCATGCAAAATTCAATTTTGAAGCAGCGCACTGTCGGTATTGGCGCTTACTCAACACAAGAAGCTATTGACTGGGGCGTCACAGGACCAGGTTTAAGGGCAACGGGTTTTTCATGGGATCTACGTAAACAAAGACCTTACGGTGGTTATGATCAATTTGATTTTGAAGTACCGCTCGGCCACAACGGTGATTGTTATGATCGCTGTCGAGTACGCGTAGAAGAAATGCGCCAGAGTATTCGCATTATTGAACAGTGCTTAAACAATATGCCCGAGGGGCCTTATAAAGCTGAGCACCCGCAAACCACTCCGCCATTAAAAGATCGAACCATGCGTGATATTGACACCTTAATACCACATTTCCTCAATGTTTCATGGGGGCCAGTGATCCCTGCAGGTGAAGTATCGGTCAGTGTTGAAGCAACGAAAGGCATTATGGCTTATCACTTGATCAGTGACGGTAGCACCATGAGTTATCGCACCCGTATTCGCACACCGAGCTTTCCACATTTACAAATGTTGCCATTAATTAGTAAGGGGCAAATGGTGGCGGATCTTATCGCTACATTGGGCAGTGTTGATTATGTCATGGCGGATGTAGACCGATAAGAACTTTGACTTTGCTCAGGTATGTTAAGTCAAAACTGAAAAAGTTAGCTGAGAAAGTAGCAATGAAATTTAGCAAATAAAGAGATAGTGATGGAAACAATCGACACGATGACAATTGATTATCAACATTATTTAACGGCAAGCGAAATTGCTGCGATTGAGCATGAGGCTAGTATCATGGAAACCCGTGAGGCCGCTGGTATTGAAGCACTTAAAGTGGTGCAAGCACATCGTGGTTGGATCAGTGATGAAAGTCTTTTTGCAATAAGTGACTTGTTAGCTATCCCCATTGCCCAGCTAGAGGGCGTTGCTACTTTCTATAATTTAATCTATCGACAACCTGTTGGCCGACATGTTATCCATTTGTGCGACAGCATTGCTTGTCACTTAACTGGGCTCAACTCAGTACTTGCAGCGATTAAACAACACTTAAACATCGACTATGGCCAAACCACCGCAGATGGCAAATTCACGCTACTTTCTAATGCTTGCTTAGGCAGTTGTGATAAAGCACCCGCGATGATGATTGGCATCGAACATTACCAACACTTAAGTCCAGAAAGCGCGGTTGATATTCTCCAACAGCTAGCGCTTAAGGGAGAAATTAATGGCTGAGCAGATATCCAATAATAGTTTAAAGCCGTTAACCCAATGGGTAAATTTGCAACAGCCATTATCACTTGATGATTATTGCCAAGCGGGCGGTTATCAAGGAGCAAAAATCGCGCTGCAACATGCGCCCAAGGAAGTTTTAGAGATTGTTAAAAACTCAGGCTTAAAAGGGCGCGGTGGTGCTGGATTTCCTACGGGTATGAAATGGAGTTTTGTACCCATGTTTGAGGATGGCGATGAAGATGCGCCTGATAATAAGTATTTAGTCGCCAATGCCGATGAAATGGAACCGGGCACATTTAAAGACAGATTATTGCTCGAAGGTCTGCCACATCAATTAGTTGAAGCTATGATTATCGCGGCGTACACCATAGGCGCAAACAAAAGCTATATTTTTCTGCGCGGTGAATATCATTTAGCCGCAAAACGTTTACAACAGGCGATTGATGAAGCCTACCAAAATAATTGGCTAGGAGAAAAAATTCAAGGTAGCGCATATTCAATGGATTTATATGTTCATTGCAGCGCTGGGCGCTATATATGTGGCGAGGAAACCGCGCTAATCAATGCCTTGGAAGGCAAACGTGCAATCCCTAGAGCGAAGCCGCCATTTCCACAAGTCAGTGGTTTATTTGGCAAACCTACCATAGTCAATAATGTTGAGACCTTATGTAATTTGCCCCACATCTTAAAAAATGGTATCGCTTGGTTTCAGGCGATTGCGCCCAACAGTGATGCGGGAAGTAAAATTTACGGTGCTTGTGGGCGGATAAAAAATCCGGGTTTATGGGAATTACCCATGGGTCCTACCTTGCGTGAAGTGCTCTATGACTATGCGGGGGGTATGCAAGAGGGTCTACAATTTAGAGGCTTATTACCAGGCGGTGCGTCCACTGACTTTCTCGTTGCAGAACATTTAGATACACCAATGGATTTTGACTCTATCGCTAAAGTGGGCAGTCGTTTAGGCACAGGTGGCCTGATTGTACTAGACGATAAAAACTGCCCTGTAGCTATGGTGTTAAATTTGATGCGTTTTTTTGCGCAAGAGTCTTGCGGCTGGTGTACGCCTTGTCGAGATGGCACACCATGGGCTGTTGAAGTACTGAGCCGTATTGAACAAGGTCAAGGCAAAATACAAGATTTAGACACTTTAGCTAAGCTGTGTGATTTTATGTGGATAGGCAAAACCCATTGTGCTTTAGCACCGGGAGCTGTAGAGCCATTAAGAAGCGCTTTAAAATATTTCCATGACGATTTCTTACAGCATATTGAGCACGGTTGTTGTCATTATAATCCGTCCATGAGCGCTAAACGCACTAAAGTCGCGCAAAGCCCTGCGTCAAACATTCAAAGTTCTCAGGCAACACTCTCACCTACATCATCAAAGGCAGGGCAATAACATGAGTGAAAATAAAGTGACGATTTTCATTGATGACGTGCCTTATCAGCTTAGCTCTGAAGATAACTTGCTGGCTGGGGTGTTATCAGAAAAACTAAATCTGCCCTATTTCTGTTGGCATCCGTCTATGGGGTCAGTTGGTGCTTGTCGTCAGTGCGCCGTGACACAGTTTCAAGATGAAGATGATCAACGCGGCCGTATCGTCATGGCTTGTATTACGCCAGTGACTGATGGTATGCGCATCAGCATTAAACATAAAGAAGCCAGTGAATTTCGTGAACAAGTTATCGCAGCGATGATGACTAATCATCCTCATGATTGTCCGGTTTGTGCTGAGGGTGGCGAATGTCATTTACAAGATATGACGGTAATGACGGGTCATAGCGTGCGGGACTATCAGGGCACAAAACGTACATTCAACAATCAATATTTGGGCGACTTAGTTGGCCACGAAATGAACCGTTGTATTACCTGCTATCGCTGTACACGTTTTTACAATGATTATGCCGGTGGCAAAGACTTTGGCGTTTATGGTTCAAAAAACCAAGTTTACTTTGGTCGTCAGTCTGATGGTGCTTTAGAAAGTGAATTTAGCGGTAACTTAGTGGAAGTTTGTCCCACTGGCGTGTTTACCAATAAAGTTTTTTCATCGCACTATACTCGCAAATGGGATCTCCAATCGGCACCGTCGGTTTGCAGTCATTGCTCGGTAGGTTGCAACCTGAGTATTGGCGAACGTTATGGTTCGGTGCGCCGAGTAATGAATCGCTACAATGGCGATATCAATGGTTATTTTATCTGTGACCGCGGTCGTTTTGGTATTGGCTTTGTCAATGGTGATCAGCGCATCAGGCAAGTTAGAGGTATCGCGCAGCAATCACCTGTCAGCCTAACTAAATTAGATGTTGCGAAAGCTTTGTCACATTTTAGAAAGAAAAACTTTATCGGTATTGGCTCTGCTCGTGCCTCATTAGAAGCTAATTTTTATTTAAAAAATATCGTTGGCGCTGAGCAATTTAGTCCTGGCTATAATGATGAAGAAATGAAAGTAGCCGCGCAACATGCGCAATTACAGGCCGCAAATAAAGCACCAAGTCTGGCGGATATTGAAAACAGTGATTTTATATTAATTATTGCCGAGGATATTAGCCAAACAGCACCCAGAATGGCTTTGTCTGTGCGCCAAGCACTACGAAATGCAGCGAATGACAAAGCAGCAAAAATAGGTATTCCAGCATGGCAAGACAGCGCGGTACGAACCATTGGCGGTAAATTACTATCACCGTTATTTTCCCTGCAAAGTACCAGCACTAAACTTGATGATGTCTCCGAGCAGGCATTACTCTTGCCTATAGAGCAAATATCGCAATGTTTAGTGACATTGGCGAAGCTCTTGTCGCTTGGTCAGGATAAAAAAGTTAACAATGATAAAGCCCTAGAACTTGCGCTTACTGATTTAGCTGAGCAAAATCAATTGAGTGTCAGGCAGCAAAGTTTTATTTCCTCGGTATATAGGGGCTTACGTAAAGCTAATAAGCCGTTGTTTATTTCGGGCACTAGTGCTGGCAGCGCTGACTTATTGTCTAACATCGCGAGTCTAGTATCGGCGTTTAAACAGCAAAGCGAAATCATAGCGCCAGAGTTAATTATCGTACCGCCATGTAGTAATAGCGTTGGTTTATTGTCGATTTTAGATAAGCACTCGCTATCAATTGAACAAGTTTTAGCACAGCTGAATGACTCGAATAAAAGCTATCAAGGACTTATTTTACTTGAGCAAGAACTGGCAAAACTTTCCGAAGAGCAAATCTCACAGTTACGAAAATCAGCTCAAACCTTGATTGTTCTTGATCATTCAGAGCACCGACTTGCCACTATCGCTGATATTGTGCTGCCGGTTGCCGCCGTTAGTGAGGGCGACGGGCATTATGTGAACTATCAAGGCCGAGCACAGCAGTTTTTTCAAGTACATCCGCCGGTACTGCCGGTACAAGAAAGCTGGCGTTGGTTAGATAATATTGCCGATATTGTTGGCATAAAAATGCCGAGTACCACATCAACAGACGGTAATAATAACGCTCAGCATGCTCAAGTTGTCGCTAAAAAGCATCGATGTGAATCACTGACTCAGTTGCAGCAATTTTTTATCGACACTTATCCGCAATGGCCTAAATTGCTAACGAAAAACAGTGAAAAAACTCAGCAAAAAGCTATTGCGAGAATGAGCCACCGAGCTAGTGGACGGACAGCGCAAATGGCTAATATCACGGTACATGAAGCAAAAGTCACGCAAAAAAGTGATGATGATTTTACTTTTTCTATGGAAGGTAAATCGGCTGGACAAAGCAGTGAAATGCCATTTGTTTGGGCGCCTGGTTGGAATTCAAATCAGGCTATTGGTCAATTTCAAGCAGAAATTAATGGTCAATTATTAAAGCAAAATGCCGCGGTTTTTATCCCCGCAGCTATCGACATAGTCAATAACCCTTGTTGGCAACTCACTGAAAAAAATATAGATAACACGTTTAAAAGCAGCGTTACTGAAAATAAAACCTTTAATCTCTTAACTTATGTTCAACAAAAAAATGTTTACTTCAGTGACTGGCAAGCAGCCCAGACCGTCGAATTTCAAATGCTGCGAGCAAGTAATCAAATTCATATTAGTGCTGAGACAGCGAAGCAAGCAGGAGTTAAAAAAGGTCAGTGGTGTAAAGTGGTTTTTTCTGCAACAAATAACAAAATGCAACTGGTCAGTCAAAGTATCATCAGTCAGGTTGTTACCGTCAATCATTTACCGAGTTCACTAGCTTTTGGCAATTTTTCACTTTGTCAGTCATTATCGCATGAACTGGAAATGACTATTGCCTTAGCCTGCGACCAAGAGCTAACGGATTATCTCGCGCAATTTAATGATGGTTTAATCGCAGCGAAAAAAAGCCAAGAAAATATTCTCAAAAGGCTAAAAACCAAGGATCAAACTATCCCTATTCGATTGTGCTCTGGAGGATTGAATGATGGATGAAATGCTATGGAAAGTATTTGAAATAACCATCATTATCGCCTTATTGATCCCCATAGCAGCGATGTTGGTTTGGGTTGAACGCAGAATGATTGGTATTTGGCAAGACCGTTGTGGTCCGAATCGAGTTGGACCCTTTGGTGTTTTGCAGTCATTGGCCGATTTGCTAAAAATTCTCGGTAAAGAAGATTGGATCCCACCTTTTAGTGACCGCCTCGTTTTTGTCTTAGCACCCGTTATTGGTGCTCTGTGTGTCTTGATGAGTTTTGCGGTGGTGCCGTTTTCTCCCAGTATTGGTGTTTCTGATTTAAATATCGGTTTATTGTTTTTTCTCGCGATGGCCTCGCTCGCTGTTTATAGCGTGGTGTTGGCAGGTTGGGCGTCAAACTCTAAGTATGCTTTGTTAGGCGGCATGAGAGCTGCAGCACAAACGGTAAGTTATGAAGTGTTTATGGCACTGTCAGTGATGGGAGTAGTGCTACTTACGGGGAGTTTTAACCTGCGTGAAATTGTTTTAGCGCAAACCGATGGTTGGCTTATTCAATCGCAATTTGTTGGTTTCTTTATTTTTTTAGTGGCCGGTATTGCCGAAAGTCACCGACTACCTTTTGATTTACCAGAAGCTGAAACCGAGTTAACCGCAGGCTTTCATACCGAATATTCAGGGCTGAAATTCGCTTTATTCTTTCTCGGTGAATATTTAGGGGTGACCTTGATATCAGCTATGTCAGTGGTACTTTTCTTTGGTGGTTGGTTGATGCCTGAACCGCTTGCTTCATGGTTACCGCCACTGCTGTGGTTCATGATTAAAATCATGTTTTTTGTGATGTTTTTTATTCTTTTAAGAACATCGCTACCACGTCCTAGATTTGATCAATTACTAAAATTTGGCTGGGTAGTGATGCTGCCCTTAGCATTATTAAACCTTTTGGTTACCGCGGTATTACGTTTAACGGGAGTGCTATAACTATGTTCAAACATCAGCTCACTCAGTTTGCGCACGGAGGCGATAATGTTTAGTCAACTTAGAACCATGTGGTTAGTGCTTAAACACACTTTTACTAAAGCCGATACCGTGCAATATCCAGAAGAAAAACCTTACTTAGCGCCTAGGTATCGTGGACGTATTGTGCTGACTCGAGATCCTGATGGTGAAGAGCGTTGTGTGGCGTGTAATCTTTGTGCGGTTGCTTGTCCGGTTGATTGTATCGCCTTGCAACAAGTAGTTGATGACGATGGTCGCAAGCGTGCTGATTTTTTTCGTATTAACTTCTCACGTTGTATTTTGTGTGGTTTTTGTGAAGAAGCCTGCCCGACCTATGCTATTCAGTTAACTCCAGATGTGGAATTAGCAGAATACGATAGGCAAAACTTAGTTTATGAAAAAGAACATCTATTAATTAGTGGTCCAGGTAAATATCCTGACTATAGTTTCTATCAGCAGTCAGGCATTGCCATTGCAGGTAAAGGTAAAGGGCAAGCAGAGCAAGAAAGACCACCGATTGATATTAAAGGATTAATGCCATGAGTTTTGAGCTAACTTTTATAAGAAAAACTAAAAGTAATACTAAGGAGAGTCAAAATGCTCGCTAATTTTGCCGCCATTGAAAGCTTATTTTATCTCGCAGGTTTAGTCGCTGTAATTGCTAGCTTAAAGGTAGTAACAGGCAATAATACCGTGCACGCTTTATTATATTTAGTGGTGTCGTTATTAGCCGTTGCGGTGTGTTTTTATTTAATGGGCGCACCTTTTGCCGCAGGGTTAGAAGTTATTGTTTATGCCGGTGCTATTTTGGTGTTGTTTGTTTTTGCCGTACTGATGTTTGGTTTAGGTAAAGATGAAACCGCAAACGCGCCGAGAAATAAAAGTTTAGCCAATATGTTGGGGGCGATGTTGTTGGCATTTGCGCTATTGGTTGAAATGGTCGTTATTATTAATAATGCTGATATGCAACAGAGCCTTCAAGCAACAGTTATTAGCTCAAAAGCAGTTGGCATTATGTTATATGGTCCTTATTTACTTGCCGTTGAAATTGCTTCTTTTCTGCTCTTATCAGGTCTGTTAGCCGGTTATCACTATGCAAAACCCGATATTACAGGGGGCCCGCTATGACTACTATTCCCTTGTTTCATGTGCTTATATTATCGAGTTTACTCTTTGTTATCGGCTTTATTGGCGTGGTGGCAAGAAAAAACACCTTATTTATCTTGATGAGTTTAGAAATTATGCTCAATGCCGTCGGCGTTGCTTTTATTGGTGCTGGCAGTGTTTGGCAACAAGCCGATGGCCAAGTGATGTTTATTTTAATTTTAACCCTTGCTGCTGTTGAAGCAGCAGTAGGGTTAGCGTTATTAATTCGTATGCAAAAGAAATATCGCTCGTTAGATATTGATTTATTAAACCAGATGAAGGGGTAAGGATAGTGCTATTAGCGAGTTTACCTTTTTATCCTTTAGTGAGCTTTTTGCTGTTAATTGTTTTTGGTAAAAAACTGTCATGGCAGCTTGCGGCCATCATTAGTGTTAGTAGTATGGCTCTGACGGTGTTAGTTAGCGTGATATTATTGTTTGAATTGTCGGTTAGTCAAAACCAAGTGATGACGGTTAACCTATGGCATTGGTTTGATTTGACTAATCAACTTGCTACTAGCGAAGTTAATATCCGTTTTTATCTTGACGGCTTATCCGCTGTTATGATCAGTGTGGTTACCGGTGTCGGTTTTCTCATTCACTTATTTGCTGCGATCTACATGAAAGCTGATGTTAACTTCTCACGCTTTATGGCCTACATGAACTTATTTATCGTCGCTATGCTGATTTTGGTCTTAGCCGATAATTTAGTTTTGTTATATTTAGGCTGGGAAGGCGTTGGTTTATGTAGTTTTTTATTGATTGGCTTTTGGTATCAAGAAAAAAGTAATGTTTTAGCCGCGCGCAAAGCGTTTATTGTTACCCGTATTGGCGATACCTCGATGGCGATTGGTTTGCTGTTATTGTTTAATACCTTTGGTGAATTCAATATTGCAACGGTCACGACGTTAGCTCAACAAGCCAATAATATTGCTGCTGGACCTAGTGCAGAACAGGCAAACAATATTTACTGGATTGCCTTATTATTGCTCGGTGGTGCGGTTGGTAAATCAGCCCAATTGCCATTACAAACTTGGTTACCTGATGCTATGGCGGGGCCAACACCAGTCAGCGCGCTGATCCATGCGGCGACTATGGTTACTGCCGGAGTATATTTAATTGCTCGTATGCATGGCATCTTTTTATTAGCACCTGAAGTGATGAACTATGTCGCCTGGCTGGGTGCACTAACCTTATTACTCGCTGGTGTTGCCGCATTAGCACAAACCGATATTAAACGCGTTTTGGCTTATTCAACCATGAGCCAAATCGGCTATATGATGTTGGCTTTAGGCGCTGGGGCCTGGTCGGCTGGCGTTTTTCATCTAATGACCCATGCCTTTTTTAAAGCACTGCTGTTCTTAACGGCAGGAGCGGTTATTTATGCGCTGCATCATCAACAAAATCTTTTTAAAATGGGCGATTTATGGAAAAAATTACCCTTTGAGAGCAGCTTATTTGTTGTCGGTTTAATTTGCCTAATGGCATTACCTGGCACGTCAGGGTTTTTCTCTAAAGAAGCGATTATTGCCCAGCTTTGGTCATCGAATACGGCAGGACCACTGCTATGGTGGTGTGCGATTTTAGGGGCGCTATTAACCAGTATTTATAGTTGCCGGTTATTTTTTCTCGCTTTTCTAGGGACTGCACGTTTTACAAAAAAAACACACTCAGAAAAAAGTACGTTACTGCGCAGTACGCTAATTGTTTTGGCTTTGTTGTCGTTATTTGGCGGGCTTATTCCGCTTGATCTTAGTTTAGTGTTCTCAGCATTAAATGAGCGGCCGTTAGCGCAGCTGGATGAACCTAGTTGGTTACATTCGATTGCTATTATTACGCCTTTTATCGGTATTTTGTTTTCTTGGTTTTATTTTAAACACTATCGTACTGCTCCAATTAAAGGTACTGAGCATGATATTCAGCCTAGTGACAGTAAATTGGTGGTGTTCTGCCGACAAGGGCTAGGCTTTGACGCTTTGTATAATGCACTGTTAGTTAAACCCTACCAGTGGCTTGCCGCGGTGAATAAATACGATATCTTCGACCAAATCATTATGCTCAATGCTTGGTATGTTAGTTTATGGCACGAGGCATTATTACTGGTTCAAAATGGCAGTTTACGCTGGTATTTGGCTGCCTTTGGCCTAGCCATAATATTGCTGTTAGGAGTAAGCTTCTTATGACACTCACCGTTATTATGCTGGCATTGCTGATGGCTGGCGCATTGGCTTGGCGAACTGAAAAATACTGGCAAGGCAGTGCCAAGTGGCTAGCATTAATCAGCTTAGCGTTATTAGCGACCGTTTTTGCGGTTTTCGTTATGAGCCACGAGATAAAGCCAAATGATGGCTTCGCGCATTTGCAAGTGCTGAGCCGAGTTGATTGGATCAAAACTTTTAATATTCAATATAGTATTGCTATTGATCAGTTAAGCATTGTACTCATAGCGCTTACATGGCTGTTAGGCATTATTTGCGTATTAGTTTCTTGGCATGAAATTCAACGCCATGTCGGTTTTTATTATTTTAATTTATTGTTAACTATTGCCGGTATTATTGGGGTTTTTGTCGCGGTAGATATGTTTCTTTTCTTTTTCTTCTGGGAGGTGATGTTACTACCCATGACCGCCATTATTGCAATTTGGGGACATGAGAAACGTCAATTTGCTGCGCTGAAATTTTTCATTTTTACACAAGTGAGTAGTCTCCTCATGTTAGTGGCTATTATCGCCACCGGCTATTTTCATTTATTACAAACGGGACAGCTAAGTTTTTATTACCTCGATTGGCTTTTGTTGGATATTCCACTCGAAATTAGTCAATATTTGATGTTAGGTTTTTTTATTGCTTTTGCGGTTAAATTACCTTCGGTGCCCGTACACAGCTGGTTACCTGACGCGCATACTCAAGCACCTACCGCGGGCAGCGTATTACTTGCTGGGGTACTGCTAAAAACAGGCGCTTACGGCTTAATTCGTTTCGTTATTTTTTTATTCCCACAGGCTAGCGAGCAATTTGCTCCTATTGCTGCGACATTAGCGGTGGTTAGCATTGTTTATGGTGCGAAAATGGCTTTTGCCCAACAAGATTTTAAACGTTTAGTCGCGTATAGCAGTATTAGCCATATGGGCTTTGTGATGCTGGCATTGTTTGCCTTTAACAGCAATGCTTATCAAGGCGCAATTGTCACTATGGTCGCACATGGCTTAAGTAGTGCCGCTTTGTTTGCTATGGCGGGTATGATTTACCAACGCATTCACAGTAGAGATTTAGCCGATATGGGGGGGTTTTGGCAAAGTGCGCCTCGCATGGGGGGATTTGCCTTGGCTTTTGCTGGCGCTGCTTTTGGTTTACCGGGTTTAGCCAACTTTATTGGTGAATTTGTTAGTTTAGTCGGCGTTTTTCAGGTGATGCCTGAATTTGCCATTATTGCGGCTTTCGGTCTTATCGGTTCAGCTATTTATGGCATGGTGCTGTTTCAATCGAGTTTTCAAGGTACGCCGAAGCGAGATATTATTGATCTGCAGTCTAGGGAGCTCATTATTTGTGGCTCATTATTATTGACGCTCTTAGCAATTGGCTTATATCCGACGCTATTGCTTAAGTTCTCATTTGGAGTCTAGTGATGATGTCTATAGCGAGCAACTCACAACCTTTGCTAACCATGACTATGGCAGGCGCCATTTTACCGCAACTCATTATTGCTTTTGGCATATCATTAGCATTACTGCTGGTGGCTTGGAAAAGGTCGCAACGCACCATTGCATTGTTTACTTTTTTTATACTTTTCGTGGCATTGTTAGCCAATATTAACTTGCTTTTTATGCCAGCAACCCAAGTCACGCAGCTGTTAAAAGTTGATAGCTACAGCATATTCGCTTTTAGCTTGATACTTATCTCAGCCATGGTGGCTTTGCGTATGAGTCATAGTTTTCTAAAAGCACATATAGAAGTGCATGATGAATATTACCTATTGTTATTATTAATGGTACTCGGGGCTGGAGTACTAGTAACGAGTGATCACTTTGCCAGCTTATTTTTGGGCTTTGAGCTGCTCAGTATTAGTTTAGTGGGCTTGGTTGGCTACCATCGCGAAAGCCATTACAGCGTTGAAAGTGGCTTTAAGTATTTAGTGTTAAGCGCAACAGCATCGAGTTTTATGCTCTTGGGTATTGCCTTTATTTATAGCGCTACCGGAGAGTTGAGTTTTAACACTGCAATACCTGAAGCAATATACCATCAGCATGGGCTAGGGTTGTTTTTTCAATTAGGGCTGTTGCTCTTTGTTTCTGGTATAGCCTTTAAATTATCAATTGCGCCTTTTCATTTCTGGACACCAGACGTATATCAAGGAGCGCCAACGCCGGTAACCCTATTGATGGCCACTATTTCGAAAGTCGCTATGTTCGTGGTTTTATTGAAATGTATTATCGCTCAGCGCTATTTACTGTTGGAAAGTTTCCAATTGTTTTTAATGATATTTGCCGTGATTTCGATGTTATTAGGTAATGTTATGGCACTGAAACAGCAAAATGTAAAACGCTTGTTAGCTTATTCGTCAATAGCCCATATGGGCTATTTACTGATTGTGATTATTGCTACTTCTGAGCAAAGCTTGGCTTTTACTTGGCAGAGTAGTTTATTCTACTTAGCAGCTTATACGGTTGCTAACCTATCAATTTTTATCATTATCGCGTTAATGCAACAGCAAAATACCCGTGCGTCTTACCAAGACGATATTTCATTGAACGATTTACAAGGTCTATTTTGGCGCTCACCGAGTTATGCTGTGTTGATGATACTTGGTTTACTCAGTTTAGCGGGCATTCCGTTAACTATGGGCTTTATTGGTAAATTCTATATTCTAAGTCAAGCAACCATTGCCCATGCCTGGTGGTTAATTGCGGTGCTTATTATAGGCAGTGGTATTGGTTTAGCTTATTATTTACCGATGATCTTTAAGATTTTTGATGATACACCAATAGTTAACGGCCAAATGGATAAAGTCAAGAGTCACACGCTAGAGAAAGTCTTAGTGTATAGCTTTATTACGTTAGGCTTGTTTTTTGGCCTTTTGCCCGAGATGATTAATCAACTTATCATTTCTTAGCGCCTAGCTGAAAATTCACTAATAAATTGTTATTTTCACTAAAATCTATCGTTTTTTGAATTTATTGTTGTTGCCTTGGTTTTAAGTTATTAATAAAAATGGGTTTTATTTGTTGGCGCGATTTTTGATTGTATTGAATGATATAATTAAAATAATCGATAGTTTACCAGGAAATAGACCAATGAAATTAGCTCAAGCATTACTTTTTATATCAGGTGCAACCTTTTTAAGTGGCTGCATTGTTGTAGCAAATCCCTCTCATGCCAATTACCACAGCCAACAAGAACTTATCCTTGATGCCAAAATGCTTAAGGTGTTGGACGTTGAAGCAGGGGCGGGTTCCTTGGTTATTTCGGGCTCTGAGCATGTGACAGAGATCACCGTGGTTGCTGATATATATACAGAGAATAGTGATGCAGATGACTTTGAATTAAGCTTAACTGAATCAGGTCAACGTGCGACTTTGGTGGCGAAAATTAACAGCAGTGGCTTTTGGCTGGGTGATTCTCCGCATATTGATATTAAAGTCACGATGCCAAGTCACCTAATGTTGCAAGTTGATGATGGCTCTGGCGCTTTAAACATCAGTAATATTGCTAGCGCGGTCGCAGTGAAGGACGGCTCAGGTGAGCTGACTATAAAAGGTATTAAGGGAGGACTTGAAATTAACGATGGCTCAGGTGGCCTTTATGTTAGTGAAATTATCGGCAATATCACTATTGTTGACGGCTCTGGAGAAATAGAAATAAATGAAGTTAATGGCAATCTTGATATTAACGATGGCTCCGGTAGCATCTTTGTAAAAGCGGTCTCTGGCAGTGCAAATATTGAAGATGGCTCAGGTGACTTAACTTTACGAAAAGTTGATGGTCTGGTAACGATTAACGATGGTTCTGGCGATATTGATGTAGAGCAAGCAGGTGCTTTAAAAATTATAGAAAGTGGTTCGGGTGGTTTACGTGTCAAAAAGGTAAAAGGTGGTTTTGAAATCGATAGCTAACGTAGAAAACTTAAGTTAAATTTTTGCTAAAGAGCAGCTTAAAGTATCTATTTCAGGTATTTTAAGCTGTTTTTTATGTTAAATAGCGTTAAATACACATTACAGCTTGTATAAAATGACTGCACCTGTATAATGCGCGCCTCTGTAATAGTGAATCGAAAAAGTTTTCAAGAGAAACTTAGATAGTTACAGAAATTTAAAATGAGTGGGGTATATCCGCCCATAGACTTGCCCAGTTAACTTTTCAACGTTAACGTAATGAATGTGCCTTAAGTCTTCCTGGTGGTTTCCTCGTATATGTACGTAGGAATTTTGGCGTATAGCCAGTTTCTACCATGAGAAGACAAAATTATATGACTGATCTTAACAATGCCTCTGTAGGCTTTGACGCCCTTGGTTTGCCTGAAAACTTAGTATCTGCTGTAAAAGCACTAGGTTTTGAATCATCTACGCCAATCCAAGCGCAAACAATTCCCCCTTTATTAGCGGGTAAAGACGTACTTGGTGAAGCGCAAACAGGTACCGGTAAAACCGCTGCCTTTGGTTTGCCTGCACTAGCAAAAATTGATGTAACTCTTCGTAAGCCACAACTAATGGTACTAGCGCCAACGCGTGAGTTAGCCATTCAAGTAGCAGAAGCGATTGAAACTTTTGCGAAAGACATGAAAGGTTTACGAGTTGCTACCTTATATGGTGGCCAATCA
>TARA_R110000737_G_scaffold126998_1_pt1 | contig 21163 bp, 30 predicted proteins | sample TARA_R110000737 | Tara Oceans TARA_R110000737 (sample SAMEA4398027) | marine metagenome | biome: Polar Biome; feature: [SRF] surface water layer (ENVO:00010504); material: water (ENVO:00002006), including particulate matter (ENVO:01000060) such as... | depth 5 m | reverse complement strand
ACTCCTTTTACTAGCTTTATGAGTATAGGTTGCCGAGACAATAATAAATCTGATGTAGATATTGTTACTCTTGATGAGCTTAGCACAAAACAGAAAAACGTTATGAAAAGACTCAAAGGCTTATACGCAAAAGCTCTTGATACAGATCAAGCATCTTGGCAATCAGCAAGATCTTTTTTACCTCAGAGTTATCAGCATTCTTATCATTTCGGTCAAAATCTATTATCACTTGTAAGTATGCGAGGTTTTAATGCATCAGGTAAATTTGACCAGATAGATAATAAAGAATGGGCAATGAGTGAATTATATTTAAAAGTTATAGAATCTGTAGCAGATAAGTTTCCTTTGATAGGAGAGTACTTAAAAGTAATTCACAACAATACAGAAGATGTACTAGAATATATTACTAACATTAAATTCGAAGATCTAAGCGAATCAGATAAAAAGTTATTTACAGATGAATAAAGTTATAGTTAAAAAAGGTATTGAATGCTTAGGCGTAGAGATTCTTAGTTATCAAGAAGATTCAGGAATGATATCTTACAAAGTAACAGGAACACCTGTATGCCAATTCGATCAGCATTCGAGAGCTAGAGTAGGTATAAAATTTAAAGATTATAAAGTTAGCGAAGAACCTAACTACGTAGTATATACTCAAGTATGGGATACTATGGAGAAAGATCCTGAATTTAAGAAAGAAGTAATGGAAACTCTACAAGAGCTAGAAGAATTAAGAGACGACAATCAAGATATGGATGCTCAAGTAGAACCATCATCGCTTAATCTTATGTCTAGAGAATGTAGTTATGTTGTAGAACAAACAATAGGTTCACTAAGAGGACAAATGGCACGGAGACTACAATTCTGTGAAGAAGAATTTATTGTAGGTTTACACTGGCTATTAAGAAAGAAGATGATAGATATGGGAATAAGTCTTGCAGAAGGATTCAAACCTATGTGCGATGTAACAAAGAAATGTGAATATGCTAAGGCAGATTATTTGTCTAATGCATTTGGTTGTTTATTTGCTGGTTGTGGAAGGTGGAAATCTCATACAGAGTTTGCGTCGTTCAATCAATCGTGTACAACACCAGAGTTAGTAAAAGAGCAGACAGGTGTTACCTGTACAAAATCAGAGTACGAATTAAGTTTATAAAAGAAGAGTAATATGACAAAGTTTAATCCAATTGACCAGAGAGTGGTCTTAAAACAAATCGAAGTTACAGGTCAGACATCTGGCGGTGTAATCATACCAGACACTACAAACGAAGGGACTGAAATAGCAGAGGTAGTTGCAGTAGGCCCTGGAAGACAGTTAGAAGGCGGAGGTAGAAATACTATGCAATGCAAGGTAGGAGACACAGTAGCAGTACCTAAAACAGGTTTTCACAGAATAGACGTCGACGGTGAAGAATACTATGTAATTAGAGAGATAGACGTAATAACAATTTTAGAAAAAGAATAATATGGCAAAGAAATTAAATTTTGGATCAGATGCCCGAGGTGGTATGCTGAAAGGTGTTGAAAAATTATCAAGTGCAGTTTCTGCAACACTAGGACCTAAAGGTAGAAACGTAGTTTTTGAGAAGTACGGTGAATACCAATCAACGAAAGATGGTGTTACTGTCGCTAAAGAAATAGAACTAGACGACGCGTTAGAAAACGCTGGTGCACAGATAGTTAAAGACGTTGCAAGTCAAGTTAATGATGAAGCAGGTGACGGAACAACAACTGCAACAGTATTAGCTCACGCAATTCTTAAAGAAGGCTATAAGAGAATAGGGAACGGTTCGCACAACATCGAGCTCAAAAGAGGTATAGACAAGGCAGTAGCTTTGGTAGTTGAAAAGCTAAAAGAAATCTCTAAAGATGTAAGTGATAACAACGAAATACTTCAAGTAGGTACAATAAGCTCTAATAACGACAAAGTTATAGGCCAGCTTATTGCAAACGCTATGGAAGAAATAGGCACAGAAGGTGTAATTACAGTAGAAGAATCTAACACTGCTCAAGATGAACTTGAGATTGTTGAAGGTATGCAACTTGCACAAGGTTACATTTCACCTTACTTTATAAACGATCAGCAAAATCAACAGGTTTCTATGAAAGATCCTTATATATTGATATACGAACACAGACTAAATAACCTTAAGAACTTAGTAAAATGTCTGGAGTTCTGTATTGCTCAAGACAGGCCTTTGTTCATTATAGCAGAAGACATAGAAGGTGAAGCTCTTGCCGGCTTAATTGTTAACAACGCAAGAGGTACATTAAAATGTGCATGTATTAAGTCACCTGGATATGGTGATTCAAAAATAGATATTCTTGAAGATATTGCATCACTTACAGGAGCTACTGTAGTATCACCTAAGAAAGGTTTGAAAATGGAAAACTTTGATCCAACATGGCTAGGTGAAACAAAAACGCTTACAATAGACAAGAAGCACACAACAATTGTAGATGGTAAAGGTGGCGAAAAAGCTATAGGAGATCGTATTACAAAACTTAGATCGATGATAGATAATTCAAATTCTAGCTACGAAACAGAAAAAATGCAAGAGAGACTTGGTAAACTTTCAGGAGGAGTTGCTCTTATAAAAATAGGTGCTGAATCTGAAATTGAAATGAAGGAAAAGAAAGACAGAGTTGAAGATGCATTGGCAGCAACACGAGCTGCAGTTGATGAAGGTATTTTACCAGGAGGTGGAGTTGCACTGAGAACTGTTACAGACGGCATATCATTAAAAGATGTAGAGTTTGATAATGATGACCAGAAGTCAGGTGCTGAAATTGTACTTAGGGCTTGCAAGGCACCATTTAATATGATAATGGAAAATTCAGGGCTAAATCCAGATGTTATTTGGAACGAAATTAAAATGACTGGCGAACACGATGGTATTGGTTACGATGCTAGAAATGAAAAGGTAGTTGATATGTTCGAAGCAGGCATTATAGATCCTGCAAAGGTAACAAGAGTTGCATTGGAAAAAGCAGCATCAGTTGCAGGCACAATGTTAATTACTGAGTGTGTGCTTACAACTTTACCGTCAAGCGATGGCGATAAAAAAGATAATAATTTTACAGGAATGGGGATGATGTAATGGGAAAAGAAATAAACTTAAACCAAGGCAGAGAACAAAAACAGCAGTTGAATATAAATCCAAGTGATTTAGAAGATATGCTGTGTGAAAAATGCGACAGTCAGTATTTTGAACCAGCTTTCTTATTTAAGAAGCTTTCAGCAGTAATGTCACCGTCAGGTAAAGAGACGCTAGTACCTATGCAGATTTATAGATGCGCTGATTGCAAACATATAAATGAAGAATTCTTACCAAAGTCACAGCCTAATGCCTAAGAAGGATATTGTAAAACATCCTGAACATTACACAAAAGGAATCGAGATGTGGGAGTATGCGTATTCTCAGGATCTCGACTTCTTTGAAGGTAATATAATTAAGTATGTTACAAGATGGCGACATAAAAATGGCATAGAAGATCTGCTTAAAGCAAGACAATATCTTAACAAGTTAATTGAAAATAATTTAAAAATAAATGCAAAATAATTTTTTTATATCGGAAATTTTGCGTATATTAGTAGTATAAATAAACTATTATGAATATAAAAACACCAAAAGATTTAGCGATACACGCAAGAAAGCAAGGCAAGACGACGATATCTTATAGCCAAATTAATATGTATAAAAACTGTCCCTTACAATGGAAGTTAACATACATAGATAGGATAAGAGATTTTGAGCCTAATATGTTCTTGGTATTCGGTACAGCAATGCATGAGGTGTTACAAACATACTTGGACAAGATGTACAAAGAGTCTATAGTAAGTGCTGACAAGTTAGATCTACATAAGCTGCTTTCAGATACAATGAAGCTAGAATACAAAAAGGCAGTTGATGAACAAGGCGGTAAGCACTTTAGTTTTTCAGAAGAAATCAATGACTTTTATAGCGATGGTGTAGAAATTATAGATGAATTCAAGAGACGTAGAGGTGCTTACTTCTCCAAAAAAAATACAGAGTTGTTAGGTGTGGAAATACCTATATTATGTCCGGTTGAAGGTTCAGACAAAATAATGGTTATGGGCTTTGTGGATCTTGTAATGAAAGAAGGTGACAGAATAAAGATTATAGATATAAAAACATCTATGTTTGGCTGGAAACCTAAGAAGAAAAAAGGTGAAGGCGATCAACTACGTATATACAAAAAGTATTTTGCAAAACAATATGGCGTAGAAGAATCAGACATCGATATAGAATACTTCATAGTAAAGCGTAAGCTATATGAAAACCTTGACTTCCCACAAAAACGAATACAGATATATACACCACCTGCAGGCAAGCCTTCAATGAATAAGACAGCTAAAATTCTAGATGAGTTTGTTGAAAAAGCTTTCCTAAACGGCAAGAGAAATCCTGCAGCTGAATATCCTGCAAAGAAAACTGGATGTACTTACTGTCCTTTTAAAAAGCGCCACGACTTATGTGACCCTAAAAAAAGGCTAGCAGCATGAAAATAGGCATAGTAGGCAGTCAGGAATATCAAAATTTTAGAAAAGTAAAAGATGCTATATTTTCTCTAAAGAATAGATTAGGAGAAAGCACAATAATAGTTTCAGGTGGCTGTCTTATAGGTGCAGATAAGTTTGCTAAGAAATTTGCAATAGAGTTAGGTTGTAGCTACGTTGAATTCAATCCAGCACATACACCTAAGAATCTATATTCTGCATTGCATGAAAATTATTATGGAAAGAAATACGCACCAAAAAACTTTTTTCATAGAAACAAGATGCTAGCTGCATATTGCGATAAGATAGTTGCATTTATACCAGAAGGTACAAAGTCTCCCGGTACTGAAAACACAATAAAGGAGGCAAGAAAATTAAAAAAAAGTGTTGTAATTATCTCTTAAAACATATATAAGTATATATTTATATATGAAATTAAGGAGAAAAAGTTATGAAACAAAAGTTAACATCAGTTAAGGTAGACATAGATTCTTGGGATAGTTTTAGAAAACTTTCTATAGATGAGAAGATAACATTCAGAGAGTTAGTAAAGATATCTCTTATAGAATTTATCAACGATAAAGTTTACCGAAAAACAATTAAAGAAAAGGTTATAGAAAATGGCAAAAAAGAAAATACTATTACTAGGCGATGACATTAGACTGCACTCAGGTGTAGGTACTATGTCTAAAGAAATTGTAATGGGAACATTACACAAATATGATTGGATTCAGATAGGTGGAGCTATAAAGCACCCAGATGAAGGTCAAGGTTGGGTAGATCTTTCAAATTCTGAAAGCACAATAAAAGACTCAGGCGTTAGTGATGGACTTATAAAGATATTACCTACTTCAGGTTACGGTGATCAAGAATTATTAAGAGAAGTTATAGCAAACGAAAAGCCCGATGCAATCATGCATTTTACAGATCCAAGATTCTGGGGTTGGCTATATGACATGGCACATGAAATTAGACAGCATATACCAATTTCTTATTATAACATATGGGATGATCTGCCGTTCCCTCATTGGAATGAGCCATTCTATGAGTCTTGTGATTTGCTTATGGGAATATCAAAGCAGACTTATAATATAAACAAGCATGTATGTAAAAGAGTTCCTAGAGTAGAAGGTGGAGACTTACATTATGTTCCACATGGTATAGATGTAAACAAGTATTTTCCTATTGAAGAAACAAGCCCTGATATGATTGGAATATCTACTTCTATGTTCGGAGAAGAAGAACCTGAATTTGTAGCATTTTTCAACAGCAGAAACATTAGGCGTAAAGGATGCTCCGACTTGATACAAGCTTTTGGACAGTTTCATTCTAAGCTAAGTCAAGAAGAAAAGAACAAAGTCTTTCTTTTGATGCACACAGACGTAGTAGACGAGCATGGTACAAATTTACAGGAAGTTTCTAAAAGACTATATCCTGATGTAAAAGTTATATTCAGCACCGCAAAGTTACCTTCAGAAAAGTTAAACGTACTGTACAACATTTCAGACGTAACATGCAACCCATCATCAGCAGAAGGTTTTGGCTTGAGTCATATGGAATCCATCATGGCTGGTACTCCTACTATTGCAACAGTGATTGGAGGACTACAAGATCAAATGGGATTCAAAGTTGACGGCAAAGAACTTTCTGTAGATCACTTCACTGACAAGATCCCTAGCAATTCAACAGGTAAGATATCTAAAGAACATGGAAGCTGGACATATCCACTCTGGCCGAATATGAGTCTTCAAGGCTCACCAATGACTCCATACATATATGATTCGCGACCTGTTATAGATGATATAGAAAAAGGACTTAAACATTGGTATGATATGGGCAGAGACAAAAGAAAGCAGAAAGGTTTAGAAGGAAGAGAATGGGCTATCAAAAACGGATTCAACAGAGAAGGTATGTGTAGCACTTTGATAAAAGCATTCGAAACTATGTTTAAAACATGGAAGCCAGTTGATAGCTTTAAATTAATAAAAATGAATGAAAGTCAACCAAATTACCCATCAGGAGTATTATAATGAATAAAACAGAGCATACAAATAAAGTAGACAGACCAACATTAGTAATAAGCTGCCCTGCGTCAAGTAGAAGTGGTTATGGAAACCATAGCCGAGATCTGATAAGAAGCTTAGTAGAAATGGAAAAGTTTAATGTAGAAGTTATAGACCAGCGTTGGGGTACGTGCCCTAGAACAGAGCTAAAAAAATCTGAAAACAAAGACATAAGCAAGCTTACTGTTTCAAGCAACATGCCTAAGCAGCCTGATGTTTGGATGCAGGTTACAGTTCCTAACGAGTTTCAACCTATAGGTAAATACAATATAGGCATCACTGCAGGAATAGAAACCGATAGAGTATCTCCTCAGTGGCTAGAAGGTATGAACAGAATGGATATGAACATTGTACCTTCTGAACATTCAAAACTAGGCTTTCAATGTTATTATGACAAGAAAGACCAAGAAGGTGGAGAGGTTGTATCTCAGCTAAGTCTTGAAAAGCCAATCGAGGTTTTGTTTGAAGGCATAGACACTGAAATATACAATAAGACATCTAAAATAGAAGATTCAGTTACAAAAAAATTAAGCTCTATAAAAGAAGATTTTTGTTTTTTACTATGCGGCCACTGGATGAACGGTGAGTTTTTACATGACAGAAAAGATATAGGAGGTACTATACATACATTTCTGTCTACATTTTTAAAACTATCTGATAGAAACCAGCCTGCTCTTGTTATAAAAACAGGTATTGCTTTTTCAATCCCAGAAGAAATAGCAGTAAAGCAGAAAGTTGCTGACATTATGAAAAACTTTTCTAATGCAAACAAGAGAGTGCCTAATATATATATAGTGTGGGGAGATCTTTCTGATTCTGAAATGAACTCGCTATATAATCATCCTAAAATAAAAGCTATGATAAGCTTGACACACGGAGAAGGATACGGCAGACCCCTTGCAGAATTTTCAGTTACAGGAAAGCCAGTTATAGTAACAAACTACTCTGGCCACCTTGACTTTATTGCAAAGCACGGAATATTACTAGAAGGTGAGTTAAAGCAAGTACATCCATCCGTTGTTTGGGATGAAGTTATAGTTAACCATTCTCAATGGTTTTATGTAAATTATCAATACGCTTCAAGCGTTATGAAAGATGTACATAAAAACTATAAAGCACATGCAGAAAAAACAAGAAAGCAAACAAAGTATATGAAAGATAATTTTACATTGAAAAAGATGACAGAGTCATTTAAAGATATAATGGAAAAATATACACCTGAATTTTCAGAAGTCCAAAACATGGATTCATTTCAAATACCAAAATTAGAAGAGTTACAAACATATGAGTAAAGAAGAAGCTTGGGCAAAAAGCCCTATAACAGGAAAAGACATGGTACTTCAAGAGTTTGATGAAAAGAATGGGGTTTCAAAAATGGATCTTAGTTCGGGATATTATACAAACGAGTACCCTCTAAACTATAAGAAATATAAAGACTTTGATATATCTAAGTACGAAGCTGAAATGCCAGAACTTATAATTGATATGAGATATGATGACGGAGAATCATATTGGTACCCATCAACAATACAAACTCAGGAATGCTTTGTGTTTCCTGTAGGTAAGGTGCAGTTAACAGATGGCGATGCACCTATTGGTGAAGAGATTATAAAGTGGTGCTGGGCACCAGTCGCAAGATTATCAGAAGAAGAAATAAAATTATATAAAGACACTACAGATTATGAATCTAAGGTAGATATGGAAAAAGCTGAGTACTTTGTTAACTATCTGGAAGCATGTAAAAAAGTAAAAGGATTTGCACTAGGTGACATATAATGAAAACTGCAAGACCTAACTATTACAACCAGCATCTAATGAAGATGCAGTCTCGAATTATAATACCCAAAGGTGATCTTCAGAAAGGTATGGTAGTATCGAATTTATATGAGACTATACAGGGAGATAAAAACAAGTATATGTTTCTCATACTAAACCCTGTTTTTCAAGGAAAGGTCCATGTACTAAATCTCAATGAGTTTTCAACAATTCATTTTAACAACTTAGCAAAAGACACTGGTATTGTTGAGATAATAAAGTATAAGAAAAGAGCTCTAGACATACCTAAGCTTATAATGGAAGAGTCGTCTAGAAGGTTTTATATAGGAAAGCTAAGACAAGATTTAAAAAGGTTTTACAATAATAGTTATAGAACATTGTTCTTGAATAAGATGGGTATGATACAGCTTATTGATTACGATTTTGATGATGACGTAGCAAAAAGATAACATATGAAAAATATAATATACATTTCAGACTTCTTTATAGATGAGATACTAGGCGGTGCAGAACTATCCGATGACGTAGTAATAAGATATATTGAAGATAAATGCTCTAATTTAAAAACTGTCAAAAGTCAAACGTTTGACCCGACCATACATAAGGCTGACACTTTTATCATTTCTAACTTTGCAGGTTTGCAACAAAGTACAAAAGACTGGTTTGTAACATCTAAGTCAAAATACGTAATAATTGAGCGAGATCAGAAGTATGTAGCACGTAGAAACACAGCTATGTATAATGACTTTATAGCACCTGAATCTGAAGTTGTCAACAAAGAGTTTTATACATCAGCTTACAAAGTTTTCTGTCTTACAAACCATTCTGCAGAGATATTGTTAAAGCATATAGATCTAAAGAATGTAATTGTCTTAGGCTGTACTCAATTTTCTAAGCAGCAATTCGAATTGATAAGAAGCAACATGGGCAAAGATAAGATAGATAAGTTTGCAATAGTGTCAGGCAAGAGAAGCAACAAGGCAATACAGCACTGTGAGTTAAACAAGCTTGAATATGATATCATACCGCCTATGAGTCACAAAGATCTTTTGTCAAAGCTTTCTGAATATAAAGGTATAGTTTTCTTTTCACATGCAGTTGAAACTTGCTGCAGACTTTTAATAGAAGCTAGAATATTTGAGATGAAGATAATAACAGATAACAAAAATGGCTGTACTTATGAAAAGTGGTTTAAAGAGCTTAAAGGTGAAAAGCTTGTTAATTTTCTTGAAAATAAAGTAAAAGAAACTCTCGATACAATACACAAAGAAATACAGTAAAGATGAAAATACTATATGCAGGAGTTTTTACAGAAGGCTCAACAAACATATCTCAAAGAGATTGTCTAAGAAAACTTGGCCATGAAGTAGATGAATTTGTACCATTTGGTAAGCATGGAGTAGATTATAGACAAGTACCAAACTTCAATATAGAGCTACAAGAAGTAAGAGGCTATGACATTATATTGATAGCAAAAGGAAACGGCATTTCTGAATATACTATGAAGATGTTAAAGAAAAACAACAGAAAAATTATATACTGGTTTCCTGACCCTGCTCAAACATTTACATCTGAAATGGCTATGAAAGCATTTTATAGTGATGTTGCTTTTTTTGATAAAAAGAATTCATTAGAAAAAGCATTGCTTGTTAATAAAAATTCAAAATACGTTTGCGAAGGATATGACGAGTCAGCTGATGTTGTTCAAAACGTAAAAAAACAATACGATATTTCATTTATAGGTAATGTCTACGGTAACAGAAGCAGTGTGTTAGATCGCTTAGAAAGTGTAAATATAATATCATCAGCATACGGATTGCAACATTCGATCGAGGTAGGTAAGACTGAAATAAATCTTAATATATGTACAGACAGCTGTGCTTCTGATAGAATATACAAAGTGCTAGCAGCTGGAGGTTTTTTACTTACAGATGATTGGTATGGCAGAGAACTTACAGGGTTGGTAGATGGAGAAGACTTGGTAATATACAAAGACGTAGAAGATTTACAAGAAAAAATAGAATTCTATCTAAGTAGAAGTTATACTCGAGATAAAATTGCTAGTAGAGGATTAAGTAAAGTAAAAGACTTAACACGAATGGAATGGGCAAAGAATATTACAAATAGTTTTACTATGTCGTAAAAATTTATTATATTATAGTATAAAATAACAAAAAGATAATAAAATGAAAATATCACTAATAACACCACCTTCTCAAAATATAGAACCTTTAATACCTGAGTTTGAATCAAGAGGTATTACAGTTATAAAAAATAACGCGTCAGCTGACTGCGACTTTATAATCAATACTTCATGTGCATCAGTTGGATTGTTAGACACTCTTCATAAAAAATTTCCTAATGTACCTATTATAAATCTTGTACTAGACTTTTATAAATCAGTATGGACTTGTCCGAATCCTCATGGGTATGATTTTGAATTATATAAAAAATATATGAGTATTTCAAAAGAGCTATGGTGCTTATCAGAAGAGGTGGTACTGAGAATGAAAGAGGAAGGAATAAAAACCAAATGCAAGGTAATACTAATATGGGCTAGACTTTTTGAATACCAAAATGAAATCATAGATAAAAGATATATCCTCCAACCTATGAGAGCATATAAATGTGACAAGAATTTTCAGTGGCTTAAAAAAGCTTGCATTGAATTACAAATACCTTTGGCAGAACCAAATCATCGATTTTCAGAATCTAGACTCCAACAGGCAATAGCAGAATGTAGTTTTATAGTATGTGAATATCATGAAGCTTCAACAGGAGGTCTAACTTTATTGGAAGGATATAGATTAGGAAAACCTGTTGTTATAAGTAATTCAAAGTATATGGGTGCAAGAGACTATTTTGGTGACAAAGCAATATACTTTGATGATAGCAGCTATGAAGAATTCAAGAAAACAATAAAGCAAACGTGGGATAATACACCAAAGCTTGATGTTGCAGAATGCAGAAACCATACTGATAAGTTTACAAAAGAAAATATGGTATCTAAAATGATAGAACAAATGAAAGAACTTAAAAATGGTTAAGGTATATATAGCATCATCAAGAGAAATAGGCAACAGATGTAAAGAGTGGGCAAAAGAAAATATCTGTACTGGCTTTGAAATCACAGAAAATATAGATGATTGCGAAGTATTTGTATCTGTACTATATGACAAGATAATAAAAAAAGAATTTATAAAAAATAGAAGATGTTATAATTTCCATCCCGGTATACTACCAGAATATAGAGGTGCTGGATGTTCAAGCTGGGTAATAATAAATGGCGAAAAAAAATCTGGCGTTACGCTTCACTTAATAGACGAAGGTATAGATACAGGTGATATTATTAAAATCAATAAGTTTGATATTAAAGAAAGCGATACTGCTTACGATGTTAACAGTAATGCTATTGAAACAATATTTAAAATGTTTAAGCTAAATTTTAATATCATATTAAACGAAAATTATTTACAAACAAAGCAAGATGATTCTTGCGCAAAGACATACTATAGAAAAGATTTGCAGAATCTAAAAGATATTACTAAGCTTATAAAAGCTTTTTACTATCCAGGCAAAGAAGGTTTATACTATAAAAACAATGGAACTAAATTTTACATAGGAGAGAATTATGAGAGTAATTAAAAACAAAAATGTGTGTGTTATAGGCGGTGCTGGTTTTCTAGGTTCACACCTTGTAGACCACTTAATAGACGACAGAGACTGTAATGTTCTGGTACTTGATAACTTAATAACAGGTCTTAAAAAACATATTCACAGCAAAGCAAAATTTCAATGGTTTGACATTAGAGATGATGAGAATCAGCTTGCAAAAATATTCAAGGAAAATAATATAGATTATGTATTTAACTATGCAGCTGAACCTTATATACCTGAATGTTTTGAAAGACCAATGCACTTTTTCGACATAAACGCAACTTCAGTATTAAGAGTGTTGAATGCATGTCAACAATCAGACATCAAAGGCTTACTTCAAGTATCATCTGCAGAAATATATGGTGATCTAAAAGGTAAAATTACAGAAGAAGACTTGGTTGTACCTCACTCAACATACGGTGTTTCGAAAGTAGCCGCTGATGGTTTGGTACAGGTTAGATGGAGAGAAGGTGGAGTACCTGCAATTGCAATGAGACAGTTTAATTGCGTAGGAGAAAGAGAAACTCACCCTTATGTTATACCAGAAATTATATCTCAACTAAACAATTCTAATGAAATAAACTTAGGAAATAACTCTTTTAGAGATTTTCAATATTCTAAGGACGCTGTTGAAATGGCTGTAGAATTATTAGAAAAAGGTGAGTTTGGAGAAGTATATAATATGGGTAGCGAAGATGGAATACAAATATACGATCTTGCAAATCTAATTGGAGAGTTGATGGGCCGTGAAAATGTAAAAATCAATGTAGATCAAGCTAGAGTAAGACCTTGGGAAATATGGCATTTACAATCAGACAATACTAAATTGTATGGCGCAATAGGTAAGAAGACACCTACTTCTTTAAGAAAAGCATTAGAAAAAACAATAGAATACTACAGAAACAATAACAGTACCTGGGATTGGTAATGGAGTTTGAGGTATTAGAAAATAAATTTTCAGAATACATTGGTACTGAAGGTTGTGTTGCAGTAAATACTGGAACCGCTGCTCTTCACGTTGCATTAGAGGCGTTGCAACTTCCTAAAAATTCTGAGGTTATTGTACCTCAATATACAATGATAGCTACTGCTTGGGCTGTTTATTATGCAAGATTAAATCCTGTATTTGTTGATTGTGATGATAGTCTACTTATAGATATAGATAAACTTGAAGATTCAATTACAACTAATACAAAAGTAATAATGGTCACACATGTATACGGCAGAGTAGTTAATATGGATAGAATAATTGATCTTGCACAAAGATATAGGCTTCGTGTAATAGAAGACTCAGCTGAAGCTCACGGTTGTACTTGGAATGGAAAGATGGTAGGTAGTTATGATATTGGCTGTTTTTCATTTTATAGCAACAAGATAGTATGTGGAGAAGAAGGTGGAGCTGTAGTTTCAAATGATTTAGATTATCTTGAAACAGTAAAAGACATGAAGTCTATGTCGTTTGGAAAAGATCATAATTATATGCACAACAAAATAGGATTTAATTATAGAATGAGTAATTCACAGGCTTCGCTTATTTTAAAATCACTATCTGAGGTGGACAAGAACATAACAATAAGACGTAAAAATCAAGAAATATATGATAGCTTGGTTCCTTCTCGAGCAATAATGCCTACAAGAGATGTCCCTTGGGTATACGATGTATATGTTGACGATAACTCAATTGTTGATGAACTTAAAAGTCAAGGAGTTGCTGCAAGATATGGATTTAAACCTGTGTCGACGTGCGAACCTTTTAGATCTTATAACAATACAGAAGTAAGTAACACATATTCAAAGCATATAATGTATCTTCCTGTTATGTGTAGTGAAGAAGACGCTGTATCTAATATGGCAAAGTTAAGGAGTTTAATGTAATGAAAAAGAATTTTAAAATATGGGGCTTTGGTTATGGCGTAATTGGTGATCTCGTCATGTCAATACCTATGCTAAAGTATTACGAAAAACAACATCCAGAAAGCTATAAGATATGGGCAATACAAAAGAAGTGTGCACAATCTGCACCTTTGTATTTAAACCATCCTCTTATAGATAGAATAAAAATAACAGATGAATGGGAAAAGTTTGGACCTGAAGACAAGAATATTATAAACAGTTGTGATATCTCAATTGCTGAAGGGCCACAGCCTGTAAGCAGTCAATGGTATAATGATATGGATTGCGTAACACATACAGCTGCTATGAGAGGTGTGCACAACATAGGTGAAATTCTTACTAAAGACGAGATGAAGCCTAAGTTATATAAGTGGTTTGATACCGGCCTTCCTAATGTAAAGTCAACATATTCTAAAGAAGGTAGAGTTTTAGGAAAGGAATATCATAATAATATATCCATTTGGCCATTTGCAGGTTCTCCAGGAAGATCACCTAGTCCTAAATGGTGGAATATTGTAGTTGATAGATTGATTGATGAAGGTTATTCTGTATGTCATTATGGGATGCCAAATGATCCAAAGCTTAGCGATAAAAAAGGATATTATACATACCCTCAGTTATCTTATTTCGATCAGGTTAAAGCAGCATTGGCTTCCAGAATAACAATAGGTACAGATAGCGGTGCAATGTGGGTTATGGGAGCTTACTCACACCCAGCAATAAATTTAATGACAAATTGGTTAACTAATCATCACAAAAATCTTATGGCACTTGAACCTGTAAACGATAATGGTAAAACATTTTTTGCAGAAGGTGGGTGTGATAATATATCAACTGAAGAAGTTGTTAACAACGTAAAAAAGAGAGCAATACTATGAATACAAGACTAGAAAAAATTAGCAAACTATTATTAGAAGAAATAGAATCAAGATTTGATTCAGAACCGCCACACTTTAAAGGTGTAGAATGGTCTGATAACTTTTCAGAGATGTTAGAAAAATACATAATTCTACATATAAGAATGTGGAAGATTGAAGATGCATGTGCAGAATCTAATGATCCTCAAGAAGTATTCGACTTAAAAAGAAAGTTAGATTATTGCTTTAAAGACAGAAGACCAAAGTTGACTAAAGCGATAAATCAATATTTAGATGAACACATAAATTCAGAGTATATTAAGAAATTTGACGATGGTAATGTTAAGCAATACAAAGGCCACAAAAATAACAACTAGGGGATAATATGAAAAAAGCACTAATAACAGGCATAAGTGGACAAGACGGTAGTTACCTTGCAGAATTCTTATTGAAGAAAGGGTATGAAGTATACGGTGTAGAAAGAAGATGTTCGACAAAAAATCGAATAAATACTGATCACATGCAAGATAAGATACACTGGCTAAATGCAGATCTTTCAGATCAAAATTCTTTATTAAGAGCAATAAGAATTGCAGACCCTGACGAGGTATATAATCTTGCAGCTCAATCATTTGTAGGTGAAAGCTGGAATACACCAGAACAGACTAGTGATATAAATGCTTTAGGCGCATTAAGAATGTTGGAAGCAATAAGAGAATTCAACCCTAATATAAGATTTTATCAAGCATCAACTTCAGAAATGTTTGGAAAAGTAAAGGAAACACCTCAAAAAGAAACAACACCATTCCACCCAAGATCTCCATACGGAGTTGCAAAGTTATATGGCCATTGGATAACGACTAATTATAGAGAGTCATATGATATGTTTGCTTGCAGTGGTATTCTTTTTAATCATGAGTCTGAAAGAAGAGGTGTTGAGTTTGTTACACGTAAAATTACAAATGGAATTGCAAAGATAAAACTTGGAATTGAAGACTATATAACATTAGGCAACCTTGATGCTAAAAGAGATTGGGGCCACGCTGAAGAATATGTTGAAGCAATGTGGTTGATGTTACAGCAAGATAAGCCAGAAGACTATGTAATATCAACTGGTAAATCTCATTCAATAAGAGACTTTCTTGATATTGCATTTAAGTATGTAGGAATAGATGACTGGAGTAGTTACGTAAAGAAAGATCCTGCACTTATGAGACCAGCTGAGGTAGATTTACTTATAGGAGATAGCAGCAAGGCTGAAAAAAACTTAGGATGGAAAACAAAAATGGAATTAAAAGATCTTGTACATAGAATGCTAGACAATGATTTAAAACAATTAGGAGAAAACAAAGATGGATAAATTTTGGCCTTTAATGAAGGATATTATAAGAGAAGAAGATAAAACTGCAATGATAGATTTTATCAAGTCTACAAACAGATTTACAAATGGTGTTAAATGCCGAGAGTTTGAAGAGACATGGAGTAAGTGGCTAGGTTGCAAATACTCTTTGTTTGTATCTTCAGGAAGTACTGCAAATTACTTATTAATATCTGCTATGAAAGAATTGTATGGATTGAAAGATGGTGACAAAGTTATTGTACCTACTATGACATGGGTTACAAACATAGGACCTATTATCCAGCTAGGTCTTACTCCTATATTTTGTGACGTAAATCCTTATGACTTTAGCTTTGACAAAGATAATTTACAGAAAATAAAAGAAGAACATCCAGATATTAAAATGATTTGGATAACTCATCTATTTGGAATAACTGCAGATGTTAATTACTATAAAGAATTATTTCCAAAGGCATTGATTGCTGAGGATGTTTGTGAATCTCATGGATGTGAATTAGATGGTAGAAAATGTGGAGTTGAAGGAGAAGGTGGAACATTTAGTTTTTACTTTGGACATCATATGACAACAGTTGAAGGAGGCTTTGTTTCTACAAACAACAAAGAATTATATGAATTGATGAGAGCTAAAAGATCGCATGGTCTTTTAAGAGAAATGAGTCCGGAATCGCAAGAGAAAATAAAATCTGAGTTTCCTGATGTACATCCTCAATTCTTATTTGTTACAGATGGATATAACTTTAGAAACATGGAAATAAATGCAGTACTTGGACTATCGCAGTTAAATCAATTAGATAATAGCATTGTAGAAAGAAAGAAGAATTTTAATAGATTTTTAGATTTACTTGGTAATTACCCTGAATATTTTACAACGTCATTTAAAGTAGAAGGTAATTCTAGTTTTGTCTTACCTTTTATATGTAAAACAAAAGAATTAAAAACAAAATTGGAATCATATCTTTCAGACAATGGAATGGAAACTAGGCCACTTTGTGGAGGAAATTTACTTAGACAGCCATTTTTACAATATCTAGATCTTAAACCTGAATCATTTAAAAAGTCAGACGACATGCACTTTAAAGGATTTTATGTAGGTAACAATCACTTGATAACTAAAAATGATTGGGATCAATTCGAAGTATTATTTCACAAATTTATGTACGAGCTATAATATGAAAACATTATTTGCAGGACCTTGGGTAGGAGAATTTGGATGGGAATTATTTTGCTGGCAAGGAGTGTTAAGAAGATACGTTGAAATAAATAATTTTAAAAAAGTTATAGTATCAGGAAGGGAAATAAATAAATTTATTTATGAAGATTTTTGTGATGAATACATACCTTTTACACCTAGCGAATACCAACCTGATTCGTTTTTTAATAGATCGAAGTTAGAAAATTATCCTATGCCTGAAAAAGGTAATGTATACATACCACCTAACCATTGTCTTACTCATTATACACCTTCACTCGAACTTGGTAAATCTTTATGGAGGCCTAAGTTAGAGCAAAGTTTTATAAAGTATGGTAATCCTACAAAAGAAAAATATATTCTTATACATGCAAGACACACAAACAAAGTAGGCACAGACATAAGAAACTGGGGCAATGAAAAGTTTAAGGAAATTGTAGAAAACTTTAAAGAATACAAATTTGCTAGTATAGGATTGAAAACAGCATCGGAACATATAGAAGGTACAGTAGATCTTAGAAACAAGCCGCTATCTGAATTGTGTGACTTTATGTCAAGCGCTAACTTAATTATAGGTCCTTCTTCAGGGCCAATGCACCTGGCATCACTTTGTGGACTTAAACACATAGCTTGGGGATTAGAAAATAATACATACAGATATAAAAAAGATTGGAATCCTCATGGTACTGAAATGGAATATATCACATCGCCATCTTGGAATCCTGAGGTTAATGAAGTTAAAAAAAGAATGGAGATATTGTTATGATAATAAAACCTAAAATAGTAGAAAAAGGCTGGGGACAAGAAATATGGATTCATAATGATGAAGAATATTGTGGAAAGCTTTTAAGATTTAAAAAAGAAGGAAGTAAGTTTTCTATGCATTATCATGTAATTAAAAAAGAATCATGGTATGTAGGCAAGGGAAGCTTTGCATTTCGATGGATAAACACAGAAACGGCAGAGGAAGATGCAAGAATGATAGGTGTAGGAACATGCATAACAATAGAAAGAGGCCAGCCTCATCAGCTTGTTGCACTTGAAGATGGCTCAGAGATATTTGAAGTATCAACTCAACACTTCGATGAAGATAGTTATAGAACACGAATAGGAGATACATTGTGAAGATACTAGTAATAGGAGATAGCTGTACTGATAAATTTATATATTGTGATATAAATAGAATTTGTCCTGAAGCACCAGTACCAGTTTTACAACCAATACATGAGGCAGAAAATCCAGGAATGGCTGCAAATGTAGTATCTAATTTAGAATCATTAGGCGCTGAAGTTCATTTGATTACGAACGAAACAGATATGATAAAAACAAGATATGTAGATAATAAATCAGGTCAAATGATTATGAGATTAGATGAAAATGATGAATGCAACCCTATTGATTTTCATACTGATTGGCAAAATTGCATAGATATGGATTTTGATTTGAATTATGACGCAATAGTGATATCAGATTATGACAAAGGCCTATTAACTATTTATGACATAGCCCATATAGGTAAAAAAGCAAACTGTCCTACGTTTTTAGATACAAAAAAGAAATTAGGCGATTGGTGTCACGATATAGATTTTGTTAAAATAAATAAACCTGAATGGCGATTAAATGCTGATTATAAACATGATAATATAATAGTTACAGACGGTAAGAATGGAGCTGTGTATAAAAATAAAATATATCCTGTAAAGGAAGAAGTAAAAGTTTCAGATGTGTCAGGAGCTGGTGATACATTTTTATCAGGGTTGGTATATAAATACACAGACAACGAAGGTGTAATAGAAAAAGCTATTGACTTCGCAAACAAATGTGCAAGCAAAGTTGTACAAGAAAGAGGAGTGACAATAATATGAAAGATAAGACAAGAGTAGCAATAATAGGTTTTGGAGAAATAGGCTCATCACTAGCAAAGGTATATCAAGAGAAGGAGATGGTACCTATGATAAGAGACTTGAATGTCAATACAATACACGGACAGATTGATATCTTAGATATATGTTTGCCTTATGGAGAAAACTTCATAAGTACAGTCAATGGTTATATCGATGAGTATTTACCAAAATTAACAATAATACATTCGACGGTGCCTGTAGGTACAACAAAGAAGATATCTAGACCTTGTGTTCATTCACCTGTTAGAGGTATACACCCAAACTTGAAAGAAGGCATACAGAAATTTGTTAAATTTGTTGGATGGAACAATCCTGTAGATTTAGCACTTGCTAAAGAGCACTATGAAAGTTTAGAGATTGTTTTCTGGCCTGTTGAAAATTCAGACTCTACAGAGCTAGCAAAGCTGACTAGTACTACGTACTATGGTTTATGTATTGCATGGCATGGAGAGATGAAGAAGATGTGTGATGAATACAATATAGACTTTGACGTTATTAACAAATGGACACTTTCATACAACATAGGCTACATGGGAATGGATATGCAAAACGTTGTTCGGCCTAATTTAGTACCACCAACTGGTGGTATTGGAGGCCATTGCATAGTACCTAATGCAGAGCTGTTAATGGAGCAGTTTGAAAGTAAAGCACTAGATCTTATTATGGAATATAAAAAATGACATATTTCATAATGCTACCAGGTGACAAAGAAAAAGATGTATACTTTGACTCAAATCTATTAGGTGAGAACACAGGCTTTGGTGTTCTTTGGGCAGGAAGTGGATTGAAAACATTAATGAGAATGGTGGACAAACAGCCTGAGATCCTCCCTGATGTAAGAATAAAAACAGATAAAGGCACCACATTGACTGTCGAAGAATTTCTGACAGAAATAAAAGGACTTAAAGTAAGAGTGAACTAATGAACGAGTTAGAAAAAAGAATTCAGTATTTGCGCCACGAGTTGGCAGCTAGAGGAAGACAAGACGGATGGGTTATACAAGGCCTGAAAATAGAGCTTGAAAGACTAGAAGCAAAGGCTAAAAAGCAGTCAATAAAAAAATAAATATATATTTATATACGAACTAAAAACAATGGAAGTGATAATTTTGGGTAAAAAAGAAAAATACGGCAATTATATCTGCAAGGTGGGATATTTTGACATTAGACAGAAAATAGAAATGCCTAGACAGAGAAAGCTAAGTAACGGCGAAACGCAGACAATGTCTGGTAAGGTTGAGGTGTTTGTTTACCACGCAAAAAACAGAGTTGCAGGCCCATTTAAGTCACATCACATGGCAGTTATAACCGCACAAGAACTGATGGGTGAAGGTTACAAGTTTGAGAAAAAACGAAAATAGTTATGGCAAGCAGCATAGGTAAAAAAGCAACAGTCGTCAAAGACACACAGACTGAAAACGGAATGTTATATAAGAATACATCAGTCAAAATAATTGATGTAGTATGTACTTGTAAGACATCAAACAATATATCAGTAGAACAAGCGGGGAGACGATATTGGGTGTCAAACGACGTTATTTTAATAAACTAGTTTGATATTTATATCATAACACCACAACTAACTTTAAGTGAGAGAATACTTTAATGGACATATCATCAATGAAAGAAATAATAGTAGAAGAGCTTTCAAAGCTTGACGAAAAGCAGAAGAGAGATTTATTGCATGACTTGGAAGCTAACGAAGAAGATTCAAAAGACGAATCATCTATATCGCTAACTTCAATAATAGAAGAAGAGTTTGACAAGATTAACGAGAAAAAAGGAAAGCCTGGTATGTGGGCTAACATACATGCAAAGCGTAAGCGTGGTGAAAAACCTGCAAAAAAAGGTGACCCTGACAGACCTGATGCAAAATCTTGGAAAGATAATACAGACGAAGGCAAATTAACTGAAGTTAAAATTGGTGATATGGTTAAAATCGA
>TARA_R110000737_G_scaffold282322_2_pt1 | contig 21181 bp, 14 predicted proteins | sample TARA_R110000737 | Tara Oceans TARA_R110000737 (sample SAMEA4398027) | marine metagenome | biome: Polar Biome; feature: [SRF] surface water layer (ENVO:00010504); material: water (ENVO:00002006), including particulate matter (ENVO:01000060) such as... | depth 5 m | reverse complement strand
GAACTCTTTCCATTTATAGCCAAATCCAAAAGCAAGAGCTGTAAGTTGATTTCCAACACCTAACCGCATATGAAATTGTTTGAAAGGCTCATATTCTAGTGCTCCTTTAAACGAAACTGGCCCATCTACATCTTTCCATACCTCCGCAATAACTTTTACTGGTTTTGCAGGTTTAAAAGCTGTTCCCAAGCGCAAAGTGGTATTGTACCTATCGTTTTGAAATTCAGACAATTTGTTTTGACCTAAATTAAAAACAGTAAAACCAAAATCCCAACGATCGGTAATGTTCAGAAGAACTCCTGCTTCTCCAGTAACCGTGTTAGAGTTTCCGTAATAATTGGGCAATCTCAATCCTTGATAATTGATTTGAACTCCTGCAGAAAAATGGTCGGCTAGCTTCATGGCATAACCCAATCCCGTTCTGAAATTTCTGTATTCGGCGCTTCCTTCATTAAAAGCTCCAACAGAAAAAACACCCAATTTAGTAGGAATCGCAACTGCAAGCGATTGTCGTTGTAAGTCTTTCAATAAGAAACGGCTTTCGTAAGTTACCCCGGCACTTAAAGATTCTACTTTACCCAAAGCTCCTGGATTATTGAAGTAAGACCAATTGTCTGATAAAGTTGTTGAAGCATTCAGCAAAGCGCCAGACCTCGCTCCTGATGGAGCCCAACCTTGAGAATAGGTGGTCATTGGAAGCAATATCAAAAGGAATAGGTACTTTCTCATAATCTGGACTAAAAATAAGTAAAGCCTTCGGTAAACACAATGGTATGTAAAAATTAATCTTCGTTATTTTATTAACCCTTCGAAATGTCGTAGTTTTGATAAAAAATAGAATATGAAAAAAATATTTCTCTCCTTAATTTTGTCATTAATCTCTGTTGTCGCTTTAGCGCAATTGACAACACACACCATGAATGTTGGTGGTGTTACCAGAAATTATTACAAATACCTTCCTGTTAATTACCAAGCAACTGAAAATCTACCTGTTGTTTTCATTTTACATGGTCTGGGAGGAAATGCCCAACAAATGACCCTTGCTGGTTTCAGCCTTATTGCAGATACAGCTCGAATAATCGCGATTTACCCAGATGGATTACAGAACACTTTAGGTCAAACTGCTTGGAACAATGGAACATTATTATCGTCAACTGCTGATGACGTTGGGTTTTTCAACAAAATGATGGATTTGATGCTTACGAATCAAAATGCGAATCCTTCAAGAATTTATGTTACCGGTTTTTCTATGGGTGGAATTATGACTCACCATTTGGCATGTGCGCTTAACAATAGAATAGCCGCAATTGGTCCAATGGCAGGAACGATGTCGACAGATGACATTGCAAATTGTGTCCCTGCCTACAAAACACCTGTAATTCATCTTCACGGTACGGCAGACGCAACAGTACCCTATAATTCTGGCGCTCTTCCTTCTTTAAGTTTGGTTCCTGAAACGATGAATTTTTGGAAAGGTGTACACGGGTGTTCTGCAACTGCTGACAGCACAAGAATTCCTGACACAGCAGCTGATGGAATAACTATTGATAGATTTGTATACGACAACTGTAATCCGATCGCTTCTGTTGAATTATGGAGACTGAATGGTGCTGATCACATATACTTGTATCAACCCGTAAATGATATCACAGAGGCAGTTGAAATTTGGAAGTTTTTCAATAAATGGCAACATCCAAATCCTCAAGCTGTTTCAGTAAACGAATTAGCAAAAGAAAAATCTTTTTCAATTTATCCTAATCCATCAACTGGACAATTTGCTATTCAATTGAGCCAGAAAGCAAGCCTTTCCTTATTTGATATTAGTGGAAATAGAATTCAGACATTTGAATTGAATAGTGGTAAAAGCAAAATTAATTTAAACCTTTCTCCAGGAGTATATTTACTTAAAGATGAAAGCGGTTCTACTGAACGATTGATCATTCAATAACAGACATTAAAAACATAAAAAGCTCCCATTTCAACTGAAGTGGGAGCTTTTCTTTTACAGTGAATAAAACAATATTTCAATTGCCATTCTTGGTGGTAGGTTTATTCTTGAATGCTAATTTTTTTGATGATCGTTCCTTTTGCCGTGCTCAAAGACAAAAGGTATATTCCTGTTTTTTCAGATAATTGAACTTGAATTTGGTTCTGATTATAAAAATTTTCATGATATACACTTCTACCTGTCATGTCTGTAATCAAAAGTTCACCACTTAGCGTTTCATCGAATGCCAAGGTGAATTGTCCATCTGATGGATTTGGATAAAGTCCAATTGAGGATTCTTCTAATTTTTCCGTACCCAAAGTTGTATACAGATTGCAGTTATACGTCCATTCAGCATCGAAATCTGTTTTGGCAATAGCTGCAATATTTTTTAATGCATTGACATTGGTCTTGTGATTTGTTACATTATTTCCGGGTTCTCTGGCGTACAAGACTGCAAAATCATAGCAAGAAAACGCTCCTGATGGCAAACTTTCAGCTTCTAAAGTCATTACTCCTCTTCTATCTCCGGGTTGATTCACCCCGTAAACTGTATCCGATTCAGACCATTCATAAGGAATATTTGGGTTTCCAGGGAAAAGATAATTTGTTGGAATTGTTGTAGATCCTGGAGATGAAGGTGAACCTGTCCCACCATAATACATCTGCGTTCCATTGGCCCATAATCCGTTCATAAAATTGTAGTAACCTGGAGCAGATAAAGGATCGGTATACGGGAAGCTTGCTCCATTAGTGAAATAGGTAAAGTATTCCATTTTTTTGGTTAACGAGCTTATTCCCAATGCAGGAGGATTCAAACCATAACCAGGACCAGATGAACTTAGCTCATCATTATTATCTGCATTGTATACATACATCATATTCGTTAGCGTATCACATCCAACATAGTCATCTTGGGGATTCCCCAAATCTGGATCCCACCACATACCTAATTTGAAATTCGAGTAACCGAGCGTCCCTCGATTAAACACTCTGTAATGTAAATAGGTAGTTCTATTTCTGTAGTCATTTGTCAAATACTGATAGGCCATCGTATGAACTTCAATCTCCATTTTGTCACCATCAGTTTCCGTATGTAGACCAGCAGCATCATTCATAATCGTATATACAGCAATATCGCCGCGTATATCTGGATAATCTCCTAAGCTTGGTTCGTAGATACCATTGTTATTTAAATCGATAAATGGCGCTAAGTTTTGAGCTACTCCAGCTCCAGAAATTCCATTTCCAGGCCAAGAGGCAATTGCAGTTGGTACTATATAACCGCTTGATGTGTAATTTGTAATATGATTCTGTATTTCGAATGCGGTTATCTGCCAGATACTATTTCCGTAAGTGGAAACATAACTAGAATTGGTATAATCATTTGTTAAAGAGTAAGGTCCTTCGAAAAAATCTGCTCCTTGCTGTCCAAAACGCATTGCCGCTAAACGAAGTCCTCCATTTGCATCAACAGCAGAGCACCATAGAGATGCGGCAAAAATTGCATTAAGTCCAGAATTTTTGGGGATTTCATATCCAGCATTCAACACGCCGGTTTTCATGAACAAAACGCCATTGGTATTTATTCTAGCGCTTACATCGTTGCCAGCCAGATCTGTCGATTGAGCTCCAACAAAAAGGTAAAAGAAGGTAAAAAGAATTACTAATTGAATTGAGTTTTTCATGATATATGGTTTAGTGTTCGTTCTCAAACTTATGCAAACCTTCATAATAAAACACAAAAAAACGACCGTATTGAGTATACGGTCGTTTCTATAATGTGAAGTGTAGTTTCTACACTAACTTTTTATTTTTTGTCTTCAACTTCTTCGAAGTCAACATCTGTTACTTCTTCTGAAGCATCAGCTGCTGGCTCTTGAGCTGCACCCTCACCACCTTCATTGGTAGCATTGTACATTTCTTGAGAAGCTGCTTGGAACACTTCGTTCAACTTGTCCATTGCTGGCTGTAAGTTTTCCATGTTCTTCGCTTCGAATTGAGTTTTCAATTCAGCTAAAGCATCTTCGATTGGTTGTTTTTTGTCAGCTGGAATTTTGTCTCCGTACTCGCTCAATTGACGTTCTGTTTGGAATATCAAAGAGTCTGCTTTGTTAACTGTTTCCGCTTCTTCTTTACGTTTGTTGTCTTCGTCAGCGTGAGCTGCTGCTTCGGCTTTCATTTTTTCAATGTCTGCATCAGAAAGTCCAGATGAAGCTTCAATCTTAATTGACTGCTCTTTTCCTGTTCCTTTGTCTTTTGCAGAAATGTGCATGATTCCGTTTGCATCAATATCGAATGTTACTTCAATTTGTGGCTCACCTCTTCTTGATGGTGGAATATCTTGCAATTGGAAACGACCCAAAGTTTTGTTGTCATTTGCCATTGCTCTTTCACCTTGCAATACGTGGATATCAACCGAAGGTTGGTTATCTGATGCAGTAGAGAACACTTCTGATTTCTTCGTTGGAATTGTTGTGTTTGACTCGATCAATTTCGTGAATACACCGCCCATTGTTTCGATACCCAAAGAAAGTGGGCAAACATCTAACAACAATACATCTTTCACTTCACCTGTCAAAACTCCACCTTGAATCGCTGCTCCTAAAGCAACTACTTCGTCTGGATTAACTCCTTTTGAAGGTGCTTTTCCGAAGAACTTCTCAACTGCTGCTTGGATAACTGGGATTCTAGTAGAACCTCCAACCAAAATAATTTCGTTGATGTCTTTCGTTGTCAAACCAGCATTTTTCAAAGCTGAACGACAAGGTGCGATAGTTCTCTCAACGATGTCAGAGATCAATTGCTCAAATTTAGCTCTCTGCAATGTTCTTACTAAGTGCTTTGGCACGCCATCAACAGGCATGATGTATGGCAAGTTGATTTCTGAAGATGTCGTAGAAGACAATTCAATTTTAGCTTTTTCAGCTGCTTCTTTCAAACGTTGCAAAGCCATTGGATCTTTTCTCAAGTCAATACCTTCGTCGTTCATGAATTCGTCAGCCAACCAGTTGATCAAGATATTATCAACGTCGTCACCACCTAAGTACGTGTCACCGTCTGTAGACAATACTTCAAAAACTCCGTCACCCAATTCCAAGATAGAAACATCATGTGTTCCTCCACCGAAATCGAATACTACGATTTTTTGATCAACTCCTTTTTTATCTAATCCGTAAGCCAAAGCTGCTGCTGTAGGCTCGTTGATGATTCTTTTGATAGTCAAACCTGCAATTTCACCTGCTTCTTTTGTTGCTTGACGTTGCGCGTCATTAAAGTAAGCTGGAACAGTTACAACCGCTTCAGTTACTTCCGTACCCAAATAGTCTTCTGCTGTTTTTTTCATTTTCTGCAAAATCATAGCAGAAATTTCTTGAGGTGTGTAATTTCTATCGTCAATTTTAACACGTGGTGTGTTATTATCTCCTTTAACTACTTCATAAGGAACTCCTTCTGATTTAACTTCAGCAAAAGTGTGTCCCATAAACCTTTTAATAGAGGCTACTGTTTTCGTTGGGTTGGTGATTGCTTGACGTTTTGCTGGATCTCCAACTTTTCGCTCTCCTCCTTCTACGAATGCTACAACAGATGGTGTTGTTCTTTTTCCTTCAGAGTTTGCGATTACTACTGGCTCGTTACCTTCCATTACGGCTACGCATGAGTTGGTTGTACCCAAATCTATACCAATTATTTTTCCCATTTTATTGTGTTTTTCATTTTTAAACTTGATAAACCTAAGTCAATCTTTGTGCCAACTGAAAACTCATGGTAATTTCTGCCATTTTTGACAGATTGCTTGGTATATAAGGAAATATGAATGTCGATTTGTCAGTTTTTTGTGACAGAGAAGCTGGTGGTTTTTGGCTTTTGGCCGTTGGCAGGATTAGCCAAAAGCTAACAGCCAAGAGCCAAAGGCATCAGTCAAACGCTTTATACGTATTCTTACTCATCTCAAGCAAACGCTCGTATTGTGCTGGTGTAAGGTCAGAATGGTAGTAATGGATAGGATTTACTTTTTCGCCATTTTTTTCTACTTCGTAATGCAAGTGCGGTCCAGTAGATTTTCCTGTTGAACCGATTAGACCAATTAAATCTCCTCGTTTTACTTTTTGACCTGCTTTAACTTTAAAAGCACTCAAATGGGCATATCGCGTTTTATAACCATAACCATGATTAATAACAATACTTTGTCCATAGCCCCAGCCATTTCTCTCTAAAGCTTCAATGACTCCATCACCGGTTGCGAAAACTTCCGTTCCGACCTTTGCTGTGAAATCCATTCCAGTATGCATACGAGACGTTTTGTAGATAGGGTCAATTCTCCAACCGTATCCGGAAGCCATTCTTTTCAAATCGTCATTTCGAACGGGTTGAATGGCAGGAATGCTTGCTAATACCTTTTCTTTATCCTTAGCCAATACCAATAATTCTTTAAAACTCAAACGTTGAGCATTCAGTCTTTTTTCGGCGGCATCCAGATTTTTAGCTGTTTCTATAAGTAACTTTGAATTGGTCAATCCACTTAACTCAGTGTATTTGTCGCTTCCACCTGTCCCCATCATTCTTAATTCTTTTGGGAATTCATCGGCATACAGCGCAACACGGTAAAGATCTTCATCCCGCTTTTCTATGTCTTTTAAAACGCGGTTAACAAGTGCCATATCAGCATTCATGCGTTTCATCTCCTTACTGTAAACTTTAACTTCACGCGCCAATCTCTTTTCCTTAGGGGAACTTAATTGTTTAGTGAAAAGAAAAGATAGCATTAATCCAATGAGAATACTTGGTGCAACCAAAAGCAATACCTTAAGGATTTGCTTTGGGATGCTGTTTGTCACCTCTTCGTAAGCGAGGGTTTTTGGGTTGTATCTATATTTCTTTTTGGACATAGGAGTCCGTAAATATACAAAAAGTGAAATTATTCTCTTGACTGACTTTTTTTAAACAATGTTAAAGTATTTATTTTGCTTTTTAGTCAGGTGTAGGATAAGTGTTAAAATGGTTCAAAATCAGGGTATTAAATTAGTTAAGTTTATCTGTTCGCTGTAAAACGTTTAATACCAGTTCTGTAAATGAAATTGTCTTATCGGACCCAGAATTGGTGATGTAAAACTGAAACTGATCATTCGGATGTCGAACTTCCGGGGTCAGATACCAAAGCTGGAAATCAAAGTATCCCTTTGCATTCCATTTGACATAAGAATTTAATGGTTGATAATTGTACTTATACGCTTCCCATTTATGCTGGAAGGTTGAAATAACGTATATATTTTCAAACAAATCGTTAGAATCGGCTAATACTTTACCCGCGATTTCAATCCATGCATGATCTTTTGAGCATAGTCGTTCAAAACTTTCTTCAAACTTTGGAGAAATAGTATTTGGGCCAATACGCAAAGTATCGATTTCATTAACTGGATTTGAAGTTATTTTATCTTCGTTCAATGTGAGAAAGCTTTGATTCTTCAATTGATAATTTTGTGGGTCGGATAAAATTTCTTCACTTCCCGTCATACTTCGATTTACCAATAAATAATCCTCAGCCCCATCTGGAATTGAACCTCGTCCAAATACTTTCCAGTAATAACTCTTCGTCATTCGGTCAATGTGAATGATGCCATTATTGTATTGCCATGTTTGAAAGAGGTTTAAAACTATGCAGAACGCTGCAAAAACAAGCACCCCCTTTCTAATTCGCTCACCTTTAGAGACAATTAAACCTATTGCAATTGCCAAAACAGGATACAATTGCACCATTGGTCGCTGAGAAAAGGAAGCCGCGTACCACCACGTTGTCCAACTACTTGCCACGAATACGAAACATAGAACCAAAAATAGAAAAGTCCATTTCCAAGGAGTTTTCTTTTTAAAAGCAACGAATAATCCCCAGAGTGCAAGAAACATGATTGGTGTATAAATCAACCAGCCTTTGCGATAGGAGAATAGAAATTCCAGGGTATATGGATGGAGAAAATCTAGACCTTCTCCAGCATTTTGGTAACTGTCATATAACCATGCACCACCAAAAACTTTCCAATAACGTAATTGAGGAATTACAAAAACTAAAAAGAACAATCCAGCCAATGCAAAATGCTTATAATATTTTCTAGCATTCTTGAGTCGATGAATTGCATCTTTAGGTGACGCTAAACCATAAGTAAGCGGGATGATAATCGCTATAAACTCTGTCACCCGACTTACCGTCATCAATCCTAGAATCAATCCTAAAACAGCTGCTATCCAAAACTTTCGTTCATTGTGCCATCGTATTGTAAACCAAATTAAAGCAGCATAGGCTGTAAATAAGTAAACATGTGGCATACCATGCGAACGGGTGTGCATATGGAAATAATTAGTGCCGAACACTATGATTATGAGAACAATGGAAGTAACACTATCCGAATAGAAGTAAAGAAGTATTTTACGCAAGAACCAAAGTCCAAGTATTGTATAGAAAAGTGAACCCACCGTGAGCATATGCTGAAACGGTAATGAAAATCCATCTATTGGATAAGCTCCAATCCACGAAATTAAGCAAGCTATCGCAAAGAAAGGTGCATAGAAAATAGCCAAGCCAATTGGGTATTTGATAACCCAGTTGCCTAGATCAGATTTCATTGCTTGATAGAAAGTATCGCTTTGCACAGGACCATTCATGGCCGCTTCAATTGGCGAAAAATCCTGAATTCCTAAATCATCATGAATGAAGGTTTGTGGCAAATACAAATAGTAACCGTAAGTATCCCACGAAATTACAGTCGGAGAAAATCCAAATAAAACTTGATAAACGACCAGAAACAAAGCTATTCCCCAAATTAGTCGGGCAGAATTTGTAGTTGGTAAAAAACGTCTGGTATTCATGAACTTGATAAAGTTAGAAGAATATTCCAATTCTGCTGTCTTAGACTTTTAACTCGAATTGCCAGCCTATTTTTTTATGGATGATATTCTTCACCCATTTGTTTGTATCCAAAATCGTGAAACTCTTTGGTAACCACAGGTTGAATGAAATAGTCTCTTTCCACTTGATATCGCGTATCGTTAAAGCCTGGTAAATAATCAATTCCATAAAAAATACCCCAGTAACCGATGATAGCCGTTTGCTTTGGATTCGCACGATAAATGGAATCGACAGCAATGGTAAAAGGCATAGTTCTTTCCAATGATCTAAATCCATTAGCCGGGATTTCCTGTCCGTACAAATAATTCCATTGCCATTGCATCAAATTGTCGCAAACGAAAACAGACTTGAAATTCTCGGTTTTCACTTTTTGATACAATACGTGAAATTCTTCCTGTCTATTTTCAGTGGATTCGTACCAGTCACGCTTTAGTTTACTTCCAGCAAAAAGTCCAATTATGAATAGGCTAAGTATTCCTATAGCTAGGTTCCGAATTAATGGAACTTGCAAAGCTTCTCGAACGAAAAATAGAAATATGAAAAACCAAGCCGTATAAACTGAAAGTAAATATCTCGGCGTATAACTTTTCATGGACAAAGCAATGAAAAAGATAAGAACTGTTGCCATTAAACTCAATAGCACAAAAAGTTTCTGACGTTTCGTATTACTGAAAAACAATTTAATGATTAAAGCAGCAATTAGCCCTAGAACTAAAACCAAAAGTATGCTCCACCATACTGGAATTGCTTGATCTGCAGTATAATAATAAAAGCCACTGAAAGAGTTTAAAATACCTTTAACATAGATCATGAAACGCTCTGGAAACATTGAGAATTCGAGACTTAAACCAGGTGAACCCCAATAATTTTGTTGGAAATTTAATTTTCTAAGCAGAAAAACAAAAGCTGCCGCGAAACATAGAATGGAGATTAATCCTTTGATATTTCCTTTTTTATCTATGAATTCTTTCAGCAATAAAGGCAAAATTGGCAACAACAAAAATACATGCGATTCAAAAGCTACTGCAAGTATAAAACCGAACAACGCGAAATAAGCAAATCTCATTTTCAGCTCTGCAGATAAACAAAACAGTGCGGAAATTGCTAGAAATGCCGTTACATAACCTCCTCTTACCATTCCGGCCCAAAGTATCCACGGTGGAAAGCAAATGATGGCTATAGTGATTAAAAAGGCTACTACAAGAGTTTGTTGACGTGCAATTAGTCCTTTGAAAACAAAAGTTGCACCTAAGGCGAACAGCATCAATCCGCCTAAACGAAGCGCCCAAATGCCTGAACCTATCAGCTTTATCCAAAATGCGACTGAACCAACTTCAAAAATACTTAAGCCATAGGCTTGACCATAGAAGTAAAGCGGAAATGATTTTCCCGCCAATAGGTCTTGCGCCATAATGCCAACTATCGCTTCGTCTCCATCAAACCAAAAAGAATTGGAGAGAAAATGAGGTAAGCGAACGATAATGCTCAATGCAAAAAATACGAGAAACCAAAACACCCAATTTGTTATTCTATTTGACAAAAAGGCCTTTAGCATATTCGATTTCACAGACTAATCATAAATAAGTTATGAAAGCAAAGATTCAAATAAAAAAGTTATTAATCCTTACTCCGAAAAAAATTCGAAGTAATTGTATTATGAAATTTCAATTTTTCCATTAATAAAAAGCTTTCTATTAATAATCTCCACCTATTGTCCTTTTGTTCATATAAGCATCTGGAAATTTCGGGAGAGTTTTTGGAGCTTGTGTAAGCTTGCTCGTATCTGTTAAAGTCTTCATGAATTCAATTATATCCTTTATTTCTTTTTTTGTCAAATTGAGCTTGTCTTCTGGCAATGTTTGATGTGGAACCTCCATTCCCAATCCGCTTCCACCGCCTTCGTTGTAAAAATCCATGACTTCTTCCAAAGTCGCAAAAACCCCATTATGCATGTAAGGTGCGGTTAATTCAATGTTTCTAAGTGAAGGTGTTTTAAAGGAAAACTTATAAAATGGAGCTTGCTCTTGAATGATTCCATTGGCATATCTTCCCAAATCACTATCCAAAATATATGGTGCTTTATTATTCGAAGGAACCCCTAAAACTTCCGATTCGTTTTCTTGGTAAAATGGAGGAACAAGTCCACTAAAAGCAGGTGCAAAATGGCATGTTGCACAAGTTGCCTTTCCTGTAAAAAGGTTGTAACCTCTCTTTGCCGAAGTTGAAAATTCTGTTGTTTCATTGCGCAGATATCGATCATAAGAAGAATTAAATGAACTTTGGCTACCCACGAATTGGGTAATAGCAAATTTCAACTTGGATGCATTGATTTCCGAGGTGCCAAAAGCATTTTCAAACTTGTGTTGATAATCTACAGAACTCATTAATTTATTGCATAGAGTGATATAATCTGTATTAAACTCTTCTGTGTTCAAAACAACATGATCAATCTGCGTTAACAAATCATCTGATCGAACATCATGAAAAAAGCGTGTGGAATAAACTGCATTTAAAATAGTAGGAGCATTTCGCAGACCCGGAGTTTTATTCCCTGTGGTCAAACTGGTTTTTAATCCATCTGTAAAGGCTTTCTCTGGATGATGACAAGAGGCACATGCTCTTTGATTATTCGAACTCAAAATAGGGTCGTAAAACAAAATTCTTCCGAGTTCTATGACTTCATTTGCATTCCCTTTGTATATAGAATTCAAGAAAAAGTCTTTGTTCAGAAAATCATTATCAAACAGTGAAATACTTCCATAATTTACTGGATAAATGGAATTTCCCCTTTGGTTTGGTTCTTCAATATGAAGTTCCCTCTGCACCAGTAATAGTTCTCCAAACAAGGGATCGGCAATGTTTTTTAGAAAGCCCAATCTATCAAGTTGGTCGAATTTATATTTGTTAAAAATTTGATTTCCATCTTGAAACAACTTTTCGACTTTCAAAAAATGTTTTTTTTCAATATAGGGTTGGTACGTTAGAAACGCTTTATGAATTCCTTCTAAAAAAGCTTGATTTTCTTCGTTCGTCTTCTCTGGACCTGAAGGTGAATCAAAACCTGTTAACCCCATGGAATATAGATAAATAACACCAAAACGCATGGCCTCAAAAATATCGGCATCGGTAAATTTATTTTTCTTTAAATTTTCAAAAACCTCATTTAGGCTGAATTCAAACGTATGAACCAATTCTGCTATTTCTTTAAAATCAGCTTGCTCGTCGAATAATTTTTCTTCAATGATTTGAAGACCTTGTGGTTCAAGTATCGTCAATTCATTCATTTTCTCGATAATCTTTGGCAAAGGCGCACCATTGATATATCGACTATGCATTTGGTAATCAAAATGAAGCAAGAAAAACTCTATTTGTTTGTAATTTCTCTTCAATTGAACAAAAGACTTTCTTGCCTCAACAAAATTCTCCTTAGCCAAATATTCATTTAGACTTGAAGTCAAAGCAATTGTTTTTTCCAGATCAGTTGAAATTTGAGGAATGGCTTGCTGAACTGGCATTAATTCAATATTATTTGATGTTGAAAATGAGTGCAACATCAAATAGAAAAAAAGTATGGCTATGGAAAAAATGAGTGTTTTCATATAAAACTAAAAAAGCCTCCTGCCATGAGACAGGAGGCAATGTTGATATTATTACAATTATTTGATAATTACTTTTTTGGCAATTCCTGCTTTGTTTTTCAAGAAATAAACACCTGGATTCAAACCAATAATGTCTAAACTTTTTGTGTTTCTTTCTACCAAAACCAATTTACCATTTGCATCGTAAAGAGCAACATCTGTTGCTTCGTTGAAATACAAAACTCTTGAAGTTGGATTCGGGTAAACTGTAAAATTTAATCCTTCTTCCGTTTTGTTTTCTTCCAAACCAAGTTGACTTACCGTTTTGTCCCAACCTGTTAAAGCGATTGTACAAGAGTTGTTGTAAGGAAATGGATTTGACGTACTAGGATGTTGAGAGTTAAACAACAATGTTTTTCCATCAGGTGTAGCTTTAGCACCAGTAACCTCCGCTCCGTAAGGAACTTGAGCAATTCTTACTAGATCCGTTGTTGTTGGAGCAGTTAAATCAGCATCCAAAATGAATAACTCACAAGATCTATTGCTTATTCCAGCTGGCATTCTTCCGTTAGAAGTTCCGTTCAAATCCTCGCAGATAACCATGTAAGATTTATTATTTACTGTCATAAATGTTAATCCATCAGGATTAGACAAATGATATGCTGGATAATTTGAAACAGTAACCTCACCTGAATAGCTTGGTCCTCCTTCCAAATAAGAGGTCATTTGATTTGTTGTGACATTGAATTTCAAAACACGACCGTAGTAATCTTTGTAACCACTTGCTCCAGGACTAGCAACGCCTAACACGGTCGCTCTATCCAAATGATGCTGAGCATAAGTTGCTCCAGCATTATATTCATCCAACCAGGCATTCATAGGTGAATCTAATCCTGTTTCTGTCAAATAAACGTTACCATCAGAAGGATTCAAAGCAGACCATTCCAAGCGATCAAACATTGTTGCTCCAACTGCAACCGCTGAATCTTTAAAATTAAGCATTGTTGTCATAGAGTTTGATAAAGCAATCCATGGGTTAGATGCATTTTGTTTGTATACGTAAACTGTACCATCTGAAAAATCACCAGCAGTGTTCGCAACAAATTTTGTGAAGAACGCAGGCGTGTCATCAACCGTCAAATAAACTGTTTTGTTGTCAGGCATTATTACTCCTCCTTCAAAAGCTTGACGACCCCAATTGTATTGTTTGTGCAAAGCAACTGCTTGTCTTGGATCAATTTCAACCATATAGTTGAAGTTTTCATATTTCTCCATAGTCGTTCCATTTGCAAAAGCGATTGGAGAACCTGAAATTGTGTAATCCAAAGTATCTTGAACACCTGCACCAGTTACGCCATTTGCATCATTGTAAATTGATGAGTTATCCGTGCGCATCCATTCTTCAGCTGTCCAAATACGACCATCAACTCCAGAAGATATTCCTCCGCAATTCATTCCTGTTTCTCCAACTGTATTAACAAAATCAACGTTGAAGAACTTTCCTGAACGACCGTCCAAAAGAGTTTGGTTGACAATAATCAAAGTATCATTTGATGGATCTCTTTTTACTTTGAAAACCGTCATTCCTCCACCATCACCAATTTTATCGTTGGCTTCAATCATTTCATGATTAACACTCAACCAGCCTAAATCTGCTGATCCAGCCGTAATATCTGGTGTAAAACCAATGAAGTCATGCCATTGTTTTGCAGGAACTTCTGTTGCAGGGTTACCGTAGGTTGCTGTGGTTTGAACCATATCCACTCCTCCAATAAAAAGCACTTGCTTCAAAAGTGGAGATTTTGGAACCAAAACAGTGTCAACAACATTTTCAAAGTCAAATTCTGGATTAAATCCAATTTGTGCATGCATGGATCCTGCGAATCCAAAAGCAGCAAATAACATCGTAATTTTTTTCATGATTTCTTTTTTTATTGCAAAGTAACGCAGCACTTCTCTGAGAAAGGTTAGTTAACAATTATCAATTTTTAAAAGATTTGTTATAAACATATTACCTGTAATTATTTAATGTTAAATGATGAAAAATGCATTTCTCAAACTTTTTTTTCAATCCCTTTTTAAAGTATAATTCGCTAACCGTATTCATTTTCATGAATTCCGCTATTTTTGCAACGCAACTTTTTTATAACAGACGCAAACGCATGAAAATTCAAGAAATAAGAGAACAATTCTTTCAATTTTTCGCTTCGAAAGGCCACGACATAGTGCCTTCTGCCCCAATGGTAGTGAAAAACGACCCGACATTGATGTTTACAAATGCTGGAATGAATCAATTCAAAGACTTCTTTCTTGGCAATGCAGTGCCGAAAAATAAGCGTGTTGCAAATTCTCAAAAATGTCTGCGGGTGTCTGGAAAACACAACGATTTGGAAGAAGTTGGTGTTGATACCTATCACCACACCATGTTCGAAATGCTGGGCAACTGGTCTTTTGGCGATTATTTCAAGGAAGAAGCAATAGCTTGGGCTTGGGAATTGTTGACAGAAGTTTACAAACTACCGAAAGATAGACTGTACGTTACCGTTTTCGAAGGTGATGAGCAAGATGGCGTTCCTATGGATCAAGAAAGTTTCGACATCTGGATGAAATACATAGAAAAAGACCGAATCATATTAGCAAATAAGAAAGATAATTTCTGGGAAATGGGCGATACAGGTCCATGCGGTCCTTGTACAGAAATTCATGTTGACTTGAGAAATCAGGACGAAGTGGATAAAATTCCAGGTCGCGATATGGTGAACCAAGACCATCCACAAGTTATTGAGATTTGGAATAACGTTTTCATGCAATTCAACAGAAAAGCAGATAGCAGTTTGGAACCACTTCCAGCTACCCACGTGGATACAGGAATGGGATTGGAACGTTTGGCTATGGCTTTGCAAGGAAAACAATCGAATTACGATACAGATTTGTTCCAAGCTTTGATTCAACACATGGTGAAAGTTTCTGGAGTTCCTTATGGAAAATCTGAACCAACGGATATTGCATTACGTGTAATAGCAGATCACGTTCGAGCGATTGCATTTTCTATTGCTGATGGTCAATTGCCTGCAAACAATGGAGCCGGTTATGTTATCCGAAGAATCTTAAGAAGAGCTATTCGTTACGGTTATCAAACGCTAGGTTTGAAGGAACCATTTATGTGTGAATTGTCCAAAGTTTTAGGTGTAGAAATGTCTAAAGCATTCCCTGAACTCGACAAACAAAAAGATTTGATTTACAAAGTTATACGTGAAGAAGAGCTAAGCTTCTTCCGTACTTTGGAGTTGGGAATTCGACGAATAGAAAGTACCATTGCAGACTTAAAAAAAGCAGGTAAAAACACTTTGGACGGTGAAACAGTTTTCGAACTTTATGACACCTATGGTTTCCCATTGGATTTGACATCTTTGATTGCCCGAGAAAACGACATGGAAGTCGATGAAAAAGGATTTGAGGAAGCATTGAAAATTCAAAAAGATCGTTCTCGTGCTGCGACAAATCTGGAGACGGATGATTGGGTTATCCTTCGTGAAGATAATGTTCAAGAATTCATTGGTTATGATTACTTAACCGCCGAGCTTGAAATTGTAAAATACCGACAAGTAAAACAAAACAATAAGAACTTTTTCCAGTTGGTTTTCAACCTCACTCCTTTCTACCCAGAAGGTGGCGGACAAGTTGGTGATACAGGTCATTTGGAAAATGCAAAAGGAGACAAAATATACATCTCAGATACGAAGAAAGAGAACAACCTCATCGTTCATTTAACAGATAAGCTTCCTGAAGACTTAAGCGGTCAATTTACGGCGTTTGTAAATACTAACAAGCGTGAGCGAACAGTCCTAAATCACTCGGCTACGCACTTATTACACCGTGCTTTGCGAGAAGTACTTGGAACGCATGTTGAACAGAAAGGATCGCTCGTAAATCCAGATTATTTACGTTTCGATTTCAGTCATTTCGCCAAAGTAACGGATGAAGAAATGGAAAAAATTCAAGCACATATTGATGCTGCTATTTTGGCCAATTATCCATTAAATGAAATGCGAAATACGCCAATCACTGAAGCTCAAAAAATGGGTGCAATGGCCTTGTTTGGCGAAAAATATGGCGACGCTGTTCGTGTGATTCAATTTGGAGATTCTATAGAATTGTGCGGTGGATGTCATGCTCCAAACACAGGTAAAATTGCATCTGTAAAAATACTTTCAGAAGGAGCGGTTGCTGCAGGCGTTAGAAGAATTGAAGCTATTACTGGTCCAACAGCAGAAGCTTATTTCCGAGAGAGAGATCAACAAGTTTCTACCTTAATGCAAACTTTGAAGAGTCCGAAAGACTTGAACAAAGCAGTTGAAGATTTAATTTCTAAAAATCAAGCTCTTCAAAACGAGGTTGAAGCTTACAAAAAGCAGATAGCGATGTCTGTTAAACAGGATTTGAAAGCTAAAATCGAAGATAAAGGCGAATACCAATTGCTACAAGGCATCGTAGATTTGGACGCTGGTTCTATCAAAGATTTACTATTCCAATTCAAAGGCGAATACCCTGCTTTCATAGGCGTTCTCGGTGGAAAAGAAGGCGACAAATGTTCGCTTAGTATCATGATTTCAGACGACCTAGCTAAATCCAAAGGATTAGACGCAGGAAAAATCATTCGTGAAGTTTCTTCTCATATTCAAGGTGGCGGAGGCGGTCAGGCGTTTTTTGCAACTGCTGGCGGTAAGAATGCTGGGGGGTTGGAAAAGGCGATTGCTGAGGTTATTGGACGTGTTTAGCTGGGTTATTGGACGTGTCTAGTTGGGTTATTTGAAGTCCTTCGGACATTGATGGATTTGAAGCCTGGCGGCATTTTACGTACTACTTTAAGAGATTATCTTTGAATAATTCGTTAACATGTTAGCGCATATAGTTTTGCCATTGTACCAAAGAATATTTAATTTTGTCGTTTTCCATTATTTTCATGAAGCCGTATTCATAGCAAAAGATATAAGCCTTTCCTTCGGAGTTACGCCAAAAGTGGGTGAAAAATTTTGGGTTAAATCCTTTCGCTAATAGAACTTCTTCGCGAACTGTTGCTTTACCTGCTTTGTTATATTCTTTTAAAATTCTTCTGTTTTTCTTGAGTTGTAAATCTATTGATTTGAAAAAGGACTGGTCTTTCGTTTTGTTTTTTTCGTAAAAATGGTTGGACTTGCAATACGCATCGCAGTACTTTTTGCCTACTCTTCCTACTATGGGTTTTTGGCAGTTTAAACAAGTTCTATCTTCAATCATATTTTTTGCCACGAATGCACGAATAAAATTATTTAACCGTCGAATTAAACGTTTAAATCTACGGTTAAATTTGTAAAACGACATTCATTTGAAGTTCTTTTGTTGGAAAATGAATAAAATGGACAATCGTAAATCAATCACTTTAAAACACTTACTAATTGCAGACAATAAATGCATTGGACTTCAGTTTCATCCTGACAAAGTCATTCAAGCTTTGCTTAAAGAATTGCCCAATATCAAATGGAGTAAGGAATTTAGCTTGGCGTATGTGCCCAACAACAAAGACAATCTAAACTTGATTTATAAAAAATTTAGAGGCGTCGCATGGGTAAATACGAATTACTTTTTCCCGCATAGACGACTAAATAATGACAACGAAGAAATCAACGTGGATTGGTTCCGAAAACGTGAATTGCCTTTAGGCTATAGACCTTGTCCAGAGGAATATTTGTTGAAACTGGAGTTGAAACGCTATGCCAACAATACCGTGAAAACCTACGTTCAATGTTTTGAAAAATTCATTAGATTAGTGGTAAATATACTAAGGGAATAATAGGAACGTTCCTATTAGCCAAGTGTTAGCACCAACTTAGAACAAATGAAAATAATAATAACCACTCTTATTTTGCTTTTGACCAATACTATGTATGCGCAAAAAGTGAAATTTAAAACAATAACTATTAACCCTCAATTATCTTTTCAGAACTATGAACATTTTAAGAGGTTGACATTAAGCTCACCTGATTCTGAAGCAGAATACATAGATGGCTTTGAATTCCTTTGGGGCTATACATATAAACTGAGAGTAAAAGAAATCAGGTTGAACTCAAATTTATCTGATGGAACTCGGTATAATTATTCATTGGAAAAAATAATCTCCAAAACGAAAGCAGCCGACACCACTCAATTTAATTTATTTCTTGACGGTAGCAGATATTACTATCAAGTTGATTCCACGGAACAAGTATTAAATAATACCTTCCGCCAGATTAATGACACCACTTTTTCATATTTTGACAAAGTTGAAATTGAAGTCCCAGCATACTTAACCAACGAATTCAGATTCATAGTGGAAGGTAAAGCAAGCAAATTGGGTATATTTGTGTATGTTGATGAAAAACTAATTAGGCTGATTAAACTATAAAAAGCTGGTGCTAACAGCACCTACCCAAAAGGCGGGGTTTCGTGTTCCAAAGACAGTTTTGTGGTTAATCAAACATTAGTTTTTCAAATCAAGTTTTGTGCTAAAAGTCCCGCCCTTCGGGTAGCTGCAAACCGTTAGCAAACATATAAATTAAAGGCAATAATCGATCTGAAATGATAAAATCAAACTCAAAATCTAAGAGCGCTACTTCTATTCTTAGTTTAAATAGTGAATTGTACAATTACGTTTCAATTTTACTTCCCTCAATTGATTTGTTTATTATTTCTCTAATCGCTTTTTCTTCAGAAAATCTTTCTATAACGCTACCAATAAACATCTCTTTCCCTTTACTTGGATTTCTATCAATTAAGCTATCAGAAAAGTTAAATAATAAAACCCCCATTTTTATTGCAATGTCATTAATGGTGCTAAATCTCGGTTTATTGACTTACTACGCTGGGATAAATTCACCCGCATGGATTCAAGCAGTTCCAACTGTAACAGCAATATTCTTTCTTTTTGATAAAAAAGCCATTCAATTTTTATTTGCTCTAGCGTGTATGGTAGCGCTGTTTCTTTCAAATTATTTCATTGGCCAAACAATCAACTCAACACTCACAATTCTATTGCCTATTGCTGTTTTCACTGTGATTATTGAAAGAGGCTCCAGTTTTTTACTCCGGCAACAAAAAAGAATTGAAGTTCAAAAAAAAGACATTGAGTCCAAAAATATTGAGATTACCTCAAGCATCCAATATGCTAAACGAATTCATGAGGCAATAATGCCATCCCTAAAGCAAATCCAAGTAAATTTTCCAAAATCATTTGTACTCTGCAAACCAAAAGATATAATAGCTGGTGACTTCGTTTGGTTTGAGCAATTGAATGACCGAACCATCATTGCAGTGGCAGATTGTACCGGGCATGGTGTACCTGGGGCATTAGTAAGTATTGTATGCAGCAATGCTCTAAATCGATCCATTCGAGAATTCAATTTGTCACAACCTGCAGCTATTTTGAACAAAACACGAGAACTTGTCGTAGAAACATTTGCTAAAAGTGAAATCAACATATCAGATGGAATGGACATCGCGTTATGTACCATTGAAAATGAAACTTTAGAGTATGCTGGAGCCAACAATTCACTGTATTATATTGCTGAACAGGAGTTTATAGAAATTTGTTCCGACAAACAACCAATAGGTAAGTGCGATTTCCCCAAACCATATACGAACCATAAAATCGAACTAAAAAAAGGTGATACATTTTATTTATTTACTGATGGTTTTGCAGATCAGTTCGGGGGTCCAAAAGGAAAGAAATTCAAGTATCAATCATTCAGAAAATTATTTATTGATAACCACTCTAAACCATTAGACGAGCAAAATAATATTTTTAATAATTCACTAGCGCAATGGAAGGGAGATCATGAGCAAGCAGATGATATCTGCATAATCGGCATTCAGTTATAATACTATTTGCTAACAATGTATAAGCGGCATTAAAATGACCGCTTATACTTGTCCGTTATACATAACTAAGATTACAACATGGGCTACTTAGATTCTGCATTCATAATTATTAGTATTATATTACTTATCGTATTGGTTACTGTAGCAATAATTACCGTCTCTCTAATTTTGCCAAATAATACTTTGTTAACCGAAAAAAAGAAGGATAATTTAAATTCGATAGTATTTCTGAGTATTCCTTTTATTTGGGCTACATATACGCTAGTTGGAGTAGGTTTCCGATTTAACTTGAATTTTGATTTCTTTTTATTTCTGGTTGGCATTCCATTAACTTTTATTGTTATCCGCTCCCTATACAGAAAATCAGTTATCCTAGAAGATAGAGATCAACGGAGAAAATCACTTATGTGGACTCATTTGATTATGTTTCTATTCATAAACTTGCTTTATTATCCTATCGCTTGGACTCAAGAAAGAGGGGGGGGTCAAGAGTATCAACCAATGGTGCATCTTTGTCTCTTAGGTTTTCTGACAATTTACATAAGTATTGGCGGGTTTTTAAAATTTAAAGGCCAATTAAAAAAGAAATGGATTGAGGCATTTTGTTCAGGATGTATATTTCTATTATTTCCCATAGGATTCATGATAATAAACGCTATTAATTGTTCAGGTTTTGACTGTTCTTTTGGTGATGCATTTGGGGTTATTGCAATAATATTAATATTAATTGTAGTGATTTTTATTAGTATTATTGAGGGATTCAGAAATAGAACACATTTATAACAAAACCTAAACTGCATTGAAACGCAGTTTAGCCTAACC
>TARA_R110000737_G_scaffold62845_2_pt1 | contig 21332 bp, 15 predicted proteins | sample TARA_R110000737 | Tara Oceans TARA_R110000737 (sample SAMEA4398027) | marine metagenome | biome: Polar Biome; feature: [SRF] surface water layer (ENVO:00010504); material: water (ENVO:00002006), including particulate matter (ENVO:01000060) such as... | depth 5 m | reverse complement strand
CCCCTTTTTATTTAAAATATAATTAAATTAAAATATAATACAATGAAAACAAAAGCTAAATTTACAACTAAGGTATATAGATTAAAAAAAGATATGGCTCCTTTGTCATATATGTTGCCTTCAAGACATTCAAGTAGATACCCTTTAATGTGGTTTGACGAAGAAAATGGTACTAATAAACCCTTAAGATATGCTCGTAATCAAAAATCACCTTTTGAAGATGAACAAGATGGTAATGCGATTTTAGAAACTATTGTTTTTGAAGACGGCATGTTAACGGTACAAAGAGACAATCAAGTGTTACAAGAGTTTTTAGAATTACATCCTCAAAAAGATGATGTTTATGAAGAAGTAAATAATGAAAAAGATGCTGCTAAAGAATTAGAATATTATAATTCAGAATTAGATGCTCAAATATTAGCAAAAGAATTACCATTAGAAAAATTATTAATAGTAGCTAAAGCTATATTTGGTTCTTCTGTAGACAGAATGACAACTCCTGAAATAAAAAGAGATATATTAGTTTACGCAAAATATAATAGTCAAGAATTTACTGATACCGTTAATGATCCTATGTTGGATTTACAACATACAGTTGATTTATTTTTTGACGAAAGACTTTTGTCTTCTAAAGGTAATAGTGTTTATTATAATTTAAAAAATAATAAAAAACTAATGTTAGCCATCCCTCCTAATGTAGAAAGAAGTTTTGTTGTAGCATCTTTTTTACAGTCAGATGATGGTTTAGCTATGTTTACTATATTAAAAAATGCTTTAAATAAAGATAATTAGATTATATATCTTTGCATTGAAATAAAAGAACAACTCTTTTATATAATTCATTAACATTTTTACCTATGAATAAATACATGAAACTATTTGTTTCTGGAGCAGCAAATGTAGCTGTCGGATTCAAATTAATTCCTTTAGACGGAATAACAGATATAACTCAAGATTCAGCAACTCAAGTTACTATTAGCTACGGAGACATTGCTGCGGCATCAGGCGGAGGCGTACAAGCTGCTACTACTGTACCTGCAATGACAAGTGATCTTGTTGGTGGTGGAGACTCAACAAGTGTTCAAGCTACTTATGATATTGCTGCTGTAACGGCGGGAACATTAGTAACTTACGGAAGAAAAGTAGTTTTAACAACAGATGCTATTGCGGCTAACGCAACAACTTGGAGAGACTTTTTACAAGATCAATTAGAAGTTGCTTTAACAACAGCTTGGACACAGCCAGTTTATCTTGCTGCGGGTTCACAATACCCTGCAAATGCTGCTGATACTGCTCCAACTACTATTACAGCTTTAACAAATGCTATAGCTTAAGAGGTTTTTTATATATATTTAAGAGAGGTTACTAAAAAAAAGTAACCTCTTTTTTTTTGTTATATTTGTAAATACAAAAAAAGTAGTTTTATGGCAATGATTAATGATGTTAGGAATACAGTATTAGCTATACTTAACAAAAACAATTACGGGTACTTATCTCCTCAAGATTTTAATCTTTATGCTCAACAAGCACAAATGAGTTTGTTTGAAGATTATTTTTATCAATATAACCAATGGATTAATAGAGAAAATTTAAGACAATCAGGAACTGGCTATGCAGATATAGTAAAAGGCTTGGTAGAAGTAATTGATTCATTTTCTCAAGAAGTTTTTTTAGCAAAAGCATCTACTACTAACAACACATATACTTTGCCTTTAGATTATTATTTAGTTAATAAACTATTTTATTATCCTAAATTTTCAGAAGGATTGCCTAATAATTCTAATCCTGTTCTTACGCCATACACAGGAAGTGGAGCAACTGCCGTTGGTTTTAATCAATTAATTGACACACAAGCGGGGCTTTTAAATTCAGGTGTTCCTGGATTTTCAGATGGTTTTACTACTATTGTAGCGCCACCAGCAGGTAGTATAGTGGTAAATACAACAACTTTAGAATCTGCATATGTCACTTCAGTACAGCTTGGAAGTGTAGACACATTAAATTTATCTGGAAATATATTTCTTAATCCAGGTGAAACTTATAGTATATTTAATGCTGACATTATTGTAGAGGTGGAAAGGGTTAGTCAAAACAAAATATTTTATTTAACAAGTTCACAGCTTTCAGCACCATCTAATTTGTTTCCTGCATATGTTTTAGGAGGAAATATAGTTACTGTTTATCCATCTTCAATTAGAGGAAAGGGAGATATACAGGCACAATATGTTAGATATCCTAAACCACCGCAATGGACTTATTTAACATTATCAAAAGGAGAGCCTTCATTTGATTCTTCATCTTCTACTTTTCAAGATTTTGAATTACCATTATCTGACGAACCTGGTATAATAGCAAAAATTTGTCAATATGCAGGAATAGAAATAAGAGAAGCGGACGTTTACAATTTTGGAAAAACGGAACAAGATTCTGATCAACAAATACAAGTATAAAAATGAGTTATATTACTAATGAAGCGTATTACGAAAATAATGGACAATCTCCTGAAGATAAAAATTGGGGATCGTATCAGTATGTAAGTTTAAATGACATAGTAGGAAACTTTATGCTTATGTATCAAGGAAACCATGAAATAATAAATAACTTAAATAGGTATAAAGTATTGTTTCATGCAAAGCGTGGTATTCAAGAACTGAATTATGACGCAATGAAGCAAATAAAAATTCTTCAGTTAGTAGTAGACTCTCAAATAAGATTTACACTACCACCTGATTATGTTAATTACGTTAGGATTTCTTTATTTGAAAATAACACATTATTTCCTTTAACAGAAAATATACAAACAATGTTTAGTCAATCTTATTTACAAGATAATAGCGCTAAAATATTGTTTAATGCTGATGGTAGTGCAACACTTGATCCAGAAAATTCTTTGGTAGATTTAGCTCGTCAAGCGGGAGGCATGCAAACATTATATTTAGGCCCTGGCCCGTATAATAATCAGATGGGTTGGTGTTGTAATGGGGAGTGGTATTTTGAATATGGTATAGGGGATAGGTTTGGGATGAATACCGAAACAGCTAATATAAACCCTACATTTACAATAGATAAACAAACAGGTGCTATATATTTTAGTTCAGGAATGTCAGGAAAATCTGTAGTATTAGAGTACATTACAGATGGTATGGAGAATGGAAATGATACTGATATTAGTGTAAACAAAATGTTTGAAGAATATCTTTATGCTTACATCAGATATTCAATTTTAAACAATAAATTTGGAGTACAAGAATATGTAGTAAACAGAGCAAGAAAAGATAAGTCATCATTATTAAGAAATGCAAAAATAAGATTGAGTAATATTAAGCCAGGTAGGTTGTTAATGAATATGAGAGGTAGAGACAAATGGATAAAATAATATGGATACTCAAGTTAACTTTATAAAGGGAAAAATGAACAAAAGCGTTGATGAACGCTTAGTTCCACCAGGACAATATATTGATGGACAAAACATAAGATTAGGTTCTACTGAAGCCACAGAAATTGGTGCAGTAGAAAATTCAAAAGGCAATACTCAAGTTTCATTTTTATTATATTCTAACCAACCTCTTTCAGTAAATGCAAAGTGCATAGGTGCATTTGCAGATGGTATTAATCAAACAATGTATTGGTTTGTTCATGATCCACAAAATGGCTCATCACCTTCAGGAAAAGTAGATTTAATTGTTTCGTACAATGCGTCTAATAATGCAGTAAAATATTTAGTTATATCTGAAACAGTATTAAACTTCCAATTAGATTACTTAATAACGGGAGTAGATTTAATAGACGATTTATTGTTTTTTACCGACAATATAAATCCTCCGCGTGTTATTAATGTAGAAAGGGATTATCCGTATCCAAGTGGAGGAGATAATATTACTGAAGATGATATATCTGTAATAGTTAGACCACCAGGATTTACTTCTTATATAAATCAAAGTGTAATTCCTAATGAAATAAATAACATACTTCCTGCTCCAAAATTATCTTTATTTTTGACAGAGTCTGAAGAAGAAAATTATTTAGTAGATAAATTTTTATGCTTTTCTTATAGGTATAGATATGCAGATAATAGATATAGTGCGTTATCATTATTTACAAATGCTGCATTTAATCCTAAATCATTTAAATTAGACTATGCTACTCATAATAATGAGGGTATGGAAAATGAATTTAATACCGCAGAAATTACTGTTAGTACAGGAGACAATAGAGTTGTAGGGTTTGATATAGTTTATAAAGAATCAGGACAAAATAATATATATCTTATAGAAAGATATGATAAAGCATTGTTAGGCATAGCAAATGATAGTGAGCATACTATAACTTTTGGAAAGAAAAAAATATACACTACAATAGGGGGAGATGAATTATTAAGAACTTTTGATAATGTACCAAAGCTTGCAAAAGCACAGACAATACAAGGGAATAGATTAATATATGGTAATTACGTTGATGGTTACGATTTAATTGATTCCTCAGGTTTACCTGTTAATGTTAATTATACTACAGAATTAATTTCGGTTAGTGAAAGAAACGTTGTTTTAAAAAGCCCAGTCCTTTCCGCAGGTTCAAAAAGTTATAATATTACCTCTACTACAGAAACAACGTTAGGATCAATAGCTATATTTTATCCTAATAAATCATCAACTGGAGGAACTATCTTTTTTGGTTCAGACATAATTCCATCAGGTTCTGTTTTTAATTGGGAGATTGCTTACCGAACAATTGCAACACAAGTTGATAATCCTAATGCAATTGCTGACATTCCTACTTTAAATGAATTTAAATCAGGGACACAAAATTCTCCTTTATCAATGACTTTTACCTTTATAACCAGCGCTTCTTACGGTTCGGTAGAAAGTATGTTAAATAGCACAGAATTTGCTAATGCTGTAGGGGTATCTAATTTTCAACCTATAAATAACGCAACTGCTGGTGGCACTTTAACAGATTTATTTAATAGAAATGTAAACCCTCCTTCCTCTACAAACCCTGGTAAAGTTAATGGAACTACAGGGCCATTTCAAGATATGACACATAGTTTAACAGGTGTTAGTTCACAAACAACAAGTCAAGGTTTTAGGCTGTTTGTTAGTGGAGATCAGTTTTTTTTAACATTACCCGCTGTAAATTATTCATTTACAGACATTAACAATGACACAGCTACTTATTCTGAGTATTTTGCATTTATAATAAGCTCAATGAATGGTACTTATGATCAGGCTATTAATAAAAATAGTTTACATAGTAACAGAGATTATAGCTTAGGCATGATTTATATGGATGATTATGGAAGGTCGTCTACCGTTCTAACTAATCAAAATAACACCATACATATTGGATGTTCGGAATCGGCAAATGTAAATAATTTAAAAGCCTATGTATATAGCAATCCTCCTGCATGGGCTAAAAGATACAAGTTTGCTATAAAACCATCGGGGACAACATATGAAACAATATATGTAACTAATTATTTTGCAGATTTTAATGACAATAGATTAATATGGTTTAGACTGCTTGGTGAGGATCAAGCTATTATAACTCCTGGTACAAGGTTAATTGTAAAAGCTGATAATGTTACAGTAATTCCTGAATTATTAATAATGATTGTGCTTGATGTTGAGTCTAAAGAAAGAGGATTAATAGACGGTACTCCAACAGCATTAGGAGCAAATCCCCCAGGTTTATATTTTTCAGCGAAACCAAATGGATGGCTGCCAGAGCCGTCATTAACAGATATAATAGATGAGGGTACATTTACATCAGCTATGTTTAGAAATGCTTGTGGAACAAATCCATCTACAGATCAGCAAGTAGTGTATCCTTTATACACTACGGAACAAGGGGCTACCACTACTTATAATATTGCAGAAGGTGCGCTAATAAATTTAGATTTTAGGATTACTCGAAGTGAATATGGGGGTTTATGGACAGGCCCAGGTGATAGAGTAAAATCTGTAAATTACAGATGGAAACAAGAATATACTTCTAATGGGGCGTATGCTAACTTTGTAGATTGGTGGAATGGTCAAGACATATTTACAGATATAACAGGAACATTAGACAATGGACAACAAACATTAGATGCTTTTTATGATGCTTCAATTGCAGCAAGTGCAGCAGGATGTAATCTTCCAGGGGTATCCCCTTGTTACAGTATATCATATCAATTTATACAAGACTCAAATGGTTTTTCATTATGTTTAAGTTCAGGAGTTCCAAGAGGAGGCCCAGGTTTTGACAAAAGACCTGCAAGAATGAGTATGAAAATTGAAATAGTTTCTACTAATAATGTTATAACATTTGAAACAGAACCACAAGAAGCTGATCCTAATATATTTTATGAAGATGCTGAAAATTTTAATATAGAAGTTGATCTTGTTTCAGGAAACAAAATACATTTTGGTAATGAAGGAAATCAAACAACAGCAGGTAATCCCGCTGTATGTAATCTTTCATTTATGAATTGTTATGCTTTCGGTAATGGAGTAGAAAGCTTTAAAATACTTGATGAAGTTACTTCTAATGAAGTGGCGATAGGAGAAAGAACATCTGCCGTATCAGTACAGGACTATAAAGAATCTAAAAGACAAGCTTCTTTAACTTATAGTGGTATATATAGTGGTGTTACTAATTTAAATAATAGTAATGAGTTTAATTTAGGGTTGGCAAATTTTAAAGATTTAGAACTTAGCTTTGGCCCTATAATGAAACTTCATTCAAGAGAAACAGATATTTTAACATTACAAGAAGATAAAATATCATATGTTTTAGCTAATAAAGATTTAATTAGTGACTCTTCAGGAACAGGACAGATAATAGCAGTTCCACTTATATTAGGACAACAAATTGCTCGTATAGAAGAATATGGAATAAGTTTTAACCCTGAAAGCTTTGTATCATGGGGAAAAGATTTTTATTTTACAGACACAAAAAGAGGAGCGGTAATTAAATTAACTGGAACATCTAAAAAAACTGATGCTATTGAAATAATTTCTACATATGGTATGAGATCATATTTTAGAGATTCTTTTGCTAGTCAAATAGATACTCAAAAATTAGGTGGATATGATCCATACATGGATGAGTATGTTTTAAATAATAACCCTAATACAGTAATAGACACTACAATTAACATTGAATGTGGAACTTTAATATCTCAAACAAATAAAAAGGGTGCATATACATTTACGGTTGATGTAGGCACTATGGTGGGGAGGGTACCAATCGATTTCATTGTAGACGAAGGATCAATAGATATAACAGTATCTTGGGAAGGAACGTCTAAAAAAGTATTAGCTACAGGATTCACAAGTGGGTTTGCTTTTACTGGGTTTAATCTTGTTGAGGCAGGAGCTGACTTTATTACTGCTGGTGTGCTCCCAAGTGACAAGGTTAGAAATATAACTACAGATCAAAGGGCTTTAGCATTAAGCATTGGTTCATCCACTATTATTTGTAATGCACCAATATGGACTGCACTAAATCAAGAATATGAGGTTTTTAGATTAATATACCCTACAGTAGAGACGCGAACAGGTGAAACCACTAATGGTACTCTTAATTTTTATAAAACATTAATATTTCCTACTAAAATAACCATAACTGTTACCCCTTCTACTTCTGGTGAAGCTGCGTCATATAGAATGACTCCCAATTGTATACCTCTATCACCTGCAAGTTTAACTCAAATAGTTTTAACCTCTCCTCAACAGGCGGGACAAGAACTTCATTATGAATATCAATGGAATGACACTCAATATTATAGTAATATAGACTCAAATTTAGTGAGAGGAGTAGCTAATGCACCTCAAGCTGTATCTGCTTTTAATAAAATAAATGGAGCGCTATCACAGGGATTAATACCTTACACTAATACATTGTATAATTCAGGCTCTACTGTTATAGTGAGGTCTAATAAGTTAAATACAGATAATATAGATTTTAATATTAACGAAAACAAATTTTATGTTTATCGTAGTGCAACTGAATTATATCCTCCTGGATCTCCTTCTCTTGGGTTTGAATTAAATCAATTGTCTTCAGCTAATGAGGTTACACCAATTTCAAATCCATCTACAGGGCTATTTCAAGTTTCTAAATCAAACATAAACTTAACAGGATTTCCTCATTTAATAGTAGTGACAGATTTAAGAGATTATTCTTATAATAAATTAGGATACTCAACCGTAGATGCAGCAACTGCTTGTGCTGATACGGGTAATTGTAATTCTATAGTTACAACACAGAGACACTCCACTTCTTTTGACGCATGTGCTGATAATACCGTAAATATAAGTAGATATACAAACGCCTTAAGTGCCGCAAACATTACAATAGGAAGTATAATATATCAAAACTCTCCTTGCGTTTCTTCTTCTGCTAATTGGACTCCAAACGGATTTTATAAATACGGTTTAAGCAATGTGGTTTTACAAGTAGGTAATGACGGATTAGTAATTAATATAATAAATTGTTAATATGGCGATAAGTAGATATTATGATGGCAATAATTTTTGTCAAGCGACAGGAATTTTCACAAATGATGTTTTAAATACTTATGCTCCTACGGGATGGTATGCATTTGATGGATATGTAAGATATTGGGATTCTACAACAGGAGTTTTAGGAACATGTTCAGTATGTTAGTAAACGAAACAATATCATATAGCGATGGAGTAAAAGGATTTCCTTCTTTTTATTCATTCTTACCTGATTTTATGATGGGTATGAATAGTTTTTTTTATTCTTTTAAGGATGGAAATTTATGGAGACATAATACTAATTCAAGACGTAATAGTTATTATGGAGTAGACTACACTTCTTCTGTAACAGGAGTATTTAATATAGATCCTTTAACAGTAAAAGTATTTAAGACAATGTCAATTGAAAGCGATGACACTTGGACATGTACAAATTTACTTACTGATTTAAGCTCTGGTTCTATGCTAAACACTTATTTTGAACAAAAAGAAGGAGAATGGTTTACATATATCAGGCCAGAGTCAGATACAATAAATTATAAATTTAGGTCATCTAATGGAATAGGCGTAATACTAACGGCAGTTTTAACAAGTATTACAAATGAATATACATATACTTTTGACAACCCTGTAGGTAACATTATTAGTCAAGGAGATATAGTTTATTTTGGAACTCCAGCAGGTGGTGTTATAAGCGCTGATTTAGTTAAAGGAGGTACAGTTGTAAGTGTAAATAATGCTACAAAATCTATAAATGTTAATATAGTAGGGGGAACACTTGCACAAGCTGGAGATTTTATGTTATATTATAAAAATGTTGTTGCAGAGTCTTCGGGAGCAAGAGGTTATTTTATGCAATTTACTTTAGAAAATAATAATACGGCTGCTGTAGAAATGTTTTCTGTAGGAAGTAGCATCATGAAAAGTTATCCATAGATTTTACTATCTTTGTACTAATGACTTTAAACATAAAACCATTAGGAAGTGATGATTATGATGACATTTTAGTACAATGGTGGAAAGACTGGAGGTGGACGCCACCTAAAAAAGATTTTTTACCTGAAATGGGTTACATGGTTTATTATAATGACGAACCTATATGTGCAGCTTACTTGTATATTACTAATTCTAAAGTAGTTTTATTAGAGTTTATAATATCCAATTTTAAGTTTAAAGATAAATTAATAAGGAAAGAAGCTTTGCTAATGTTAATACAAACAGTAACATCGTTAGCGGAAGGATTAGGAAAAAAATATGTATATTCACTTTTAAAAAGTAAATCATTAATAGAAATATATAGTGATTTAGGTTTTGTCAAAGGAGATACAAATAGTCAAGAAATGTTAAAAAAATTATAATATGCCCACAGGAATAGGAACAGCAATTTCGGTAGCAGCGCCTATTGTAGCTAAATATGGCCCAGCTATATTTAGCTCTGCTGCATCATTTAATCAATTGCAAAAATCAAACCAAAACGCAGAAGATGCAGCTTTAAAAGCAGAAGAGTTATTGGAAGATGCAAAAAGAAAAATAGAAATAAATCGTATGGAAGGTCTTACTATTCCTACTGAAGCTTACGAACAAGAACAAGAAGCATTACTTGCAGCAACAAGTAAGGCTATTGATTCTTTAACTGAATCAGGAGATGTAAGGTCTATTATTGGCGGAGTAGGTAGAGTGACAGCTGAAAGTGCTGCTGCTGCAAATGCAATAAGATCTGATAAAGAAGAAAAATTATTTGAAATAGATAAAATAAAAAGAGAGGAGGATGCTGCAATAGACCAGCAATTAGCACAAATGGATGTAGCGGGTGCTAAAGACCAACAACAAATAGCTGCTGATGCAGAGGAAGGAAGAGTAGCTTCTATGACGGGACTTGTTTCGTCATTAGGTTCACTTGCAACTACGGTAGCTAAAGATCAAAAATTATTTAGAATGTCTCCTGATGCAGAGCAAGCAACTAAAAATGCAGCAAATCCTAAATATGTAGAAGCTTTAGAAAAGTATGGGTTTAAAAAAGAAGATTACTTAATGGATCCTCAAGGTACATTAGATGCAATATCTAAAAAAATAGATGCAGCTCAAGGTATAGGGGATGCACCAGCCCCTCCTGTTATGTCTGTCGCTGATGAACTAACTCCAGCTGACACGGGCTATAAATCATTTATGGAGCCAGAGGCAGATGATAAAGATGTATTGCCAGCGGGTGTTGGAATAAGAAATAAAGGTGATAGAAGAATACCTAAAAGATTTGATCCTTTAGCGTCTCAAGAAGGTAATCCTTTTAAAGTGAAGGAGGACGCGATTTTTTGGAAAAGTCTGGAGAGTAATCAGATTAGGAAAACAGATTTTAATGAATCATTAAGAAGATTCGGATTAACACCTAACTAATATGGCAAGAAAAAATATAGATTTTCAAACTTATGTCAAAAGAGATGTAACTAAAAGTCAAGTAGATTGGAACGCAATTACAGATACAGTTACAACTGAATTATCTACAATTAGAGATGAGCGTAAAAAGAAAAGGGGGGAAATAGCTACTGCTACTTTAGAGGCGGAAGATACTTTACAAACTCTTGAAAATTATCAATCGCAAGAGGTTGGAGGATTAGCATTACAAATGTCAGATCAATCTGCAAAGTTTTTAAGAATGTCTAATAAACTGTTAACCAATGGTTTAATTACTCCAAGTGAATATGCTCAAAGAAAACAAAGAGTATTAAGTAACTGGAAACAGTTTGGTAATGCAACAAAAGCATGGGACACTCAATATTCGGAATGGATGACAAGACAAGAAGATGGAAATGCAAGTTCTTTTGAGTCATGGATGAACTCACAAAATGCTGCATTTGGTAATTTAAAAAACATACAAGGTAATGTTAACGCAGAAACGGGAGCTTTATCATTAGCAAAAGTAGGAGAAGACGGGACTATTTCTAAAAACCCTGGAGATTTAGTTTCGGTTCAAAACATGAATAACCGAATGAGTAGAAAGATTCAAAATATGACTAAAACTTTAGGGGCAGAAACAAAAGTATTAGCTGATGGTTTAGGTACGGTTATAGATTCTATAATAGAAGCTGATAGTTCTGTTACAAAGTTAACTGGCTACAAAGATTATATGGATCCTTCAAGTGATAGATATAACACAGGAGCTGCTAATGAATTTAGAGCAACAATAGCGGCTTCAGCTCAAGAAATAACAGCTATGCCTGATAAAGCTATGAGTATATTGGGTGATATGATGAGAACTGAAGATGGTGGAAGATATAAGCCTACATATGACAAAGCAGAAGCTGATGCAGATCCAACAAAAGTTTTAATGAAAATTGGTGATGGTAATGTTATGGTTGTTGACGAAGAGGGTAAGAATTGGAAAACACAAGAACAAGCCGCAACTGATTTTGTAATACAAAAAATATCATCTCAGTTAGATATGAAGCGCGAGATAGACATGAGTAAATATGTTTCAGAGTTAGATAACGATAAGTTTGCCGAAGAAATAAGACAATTTGACAAAAAACAATTAATAGATTTAAGAAAAACTGTAACAGGAGAGAAGAGATTATTGTTAGATAATAAGATTGCTACCTATACTAAAGAACAAGGAGAAGCTAAAATTGCAATATCTCAACAACTTGCCGATCTGAAAGGTAAATTCCAAGATAAACAAATAGATCAAATAGATAATATAATGAAAAATGCTGATTTGAGTACCGAGCTTAAATATCAGCAAATGATATTATTAGATAATCGTGAAACTGCTAAATTAGAGTTTCAAAAATTATTAAACTTAAACAAAGAAGAAGCAGAAACAGCAGAAAATCTATATGCTTTTCCAGATTTATCAAACAGCGTAACTATAGATGGTGAAGATTACGATGATGTGTTTGATTATGCAGACGACAAATTAGGTTCCTATATTCAAATGAATGATGAGTGGGGTAACATGGACAACTTCAGACAAGTAGAAAATGTTACAAAAAACTTTATTACTTCATCTATAGATTCAGAATTGTTACTGGATTTACAAAAGAAAGGATCATTTGAAGTAAGGTTTGAAACTGTAGATAGTGATAGAGGAAGGAATGTATTTAACTTAGACCGATTAGAAGTTTCTGTTGGTGGCAAAAATTATCTATTTCCACCAGAAGAAGGTGAGGCAGGGTATAATGAAGCAAAAAAATTACAAAAATTAATAAACACTAATGTTGGTAATGGCGCGCCTACTCAAGGAATTTTAGATTGGTTAGAAAAACATGTGTTAATTCCAATAACTGAAGAAGGGCAAGAACTGCAAAGAAATAAAACTGAAGAAGAAGATGAAGAAGAATTGTTAAGTTATAGAGACTTCTTAAGAGATGGAGGTTCTACAGGTTCAAGAGAGGGGGATAAGGCTGCTTACGAAGCTTATAAAAATGATTTTAATGGAATTGTAACTGAAGAAGAAGATGAGGAGGTTGAAGTAGAAGATGAAACTTCTGAAGGTGATGATATTATAATAGAATAGAATATGGAAGATAAGAAAGAAAAACTTTATAATTTATTTTTAAGTAAAAAACTTATTACTGATAAAGTAAGTTTAGACATGTGGAACAATATATCTATTGATCAACAAAAAGCTTTATTTGAATTAGGAAAAAAAAGTAATTTATTTAAAACTGTAAATGTAGATCAATTTGTTTCGTTATGGGATAACGAAGTAAAAAAAAAAGAAATTTCGGAATCTCCTTCTCAAAGCACAGAATTGGATTCAACGTCTATTACAAGTCAAGAAGATATTTCTTCGGATACTACACAAGCCTTATTAAATGAATCTCAAAATGTTAGTAGTTCTACTGGCGATTTAGAAGAGGAGTTAACGACAGATACTGAAATGATTGATCCTAATGCGAACAATCAACCAGAAGAAGTAACAATAGAAACTCAAGAGGTTCAAGAAGATATTAATCAAATTCCTATTGAAGAAATTAAAACTGACGTAAAACGTTACAACCCTTTAGGATCAGGTACAAATAAACAAGATTTAGAAGTTCAAGAAAAAAATACATGGGTAGAAAACATATTTGGAGAAAATGAAATTACTGATTTTTTTGGTGATATGGGAAGGGCTTGGATAGCAGGACAAAAACAAGGAGGATCTGTAGATGAGTCTCTGGCATTAATGAGAAAAGGAGCAGATGTTTCTGATCAAGATTTAGAAGAATTTATATCTGCGCAAAAAGAAATGCAAGCGCAAGGTGAGTCTGATGAAATGAAATCTTTTAATAGTATATACCAAAAAGAGGGAGGTGGATTTTTTGGGTGGTTAAAGGGGGTGAGAAAAAACCCTACAGTTTTACCTCAACTATTTGTATCTTCAGTAAGCGCAATGGTAAACCCTACTGTGATTGGTGCGGGAGCAGTTGGTGCGGGTGCTGGTCTTATTGCAACCCCTGTTGGTTCTTTAGCTCTTGCGATGGGGGCAATGTCTACAACTTTAGAAACAGCCTTAACTTATTCAGAATTATTACAAGAACAATTAGGAGATGATGAATTAAATGTAGAAAACTTACGGGGTTTATTAGAGAACGAAGATAAAATGTTTGATTTAAAAATGAAATCTGCCGCAAGAGGTGTTACTATTGGAGTTATAGATGGTCTTACAAGTGGTTTAGCATCAAGAGTAGGAGCTAAAGTTATGGGTAAAAGTATAGCCCGAACTAAAGGTAAAATATTAAAAGGAGGGGCGGCTGTTTTAGGTGTAGAATCAGCAGGAGGCATGGTAGGAGAAGTAGGGGGTAGATTAGCGGCAGGTCAAGAAATGGATGCGGCAGAAATTCTATTTGAAGGTTTTACAGGAGGAATAATAGCGCCTGTTAATGTTGGTTGGAGTATGTACCAACAACCTCTATATACGGTAAATAACCGTAATGAAATGAATAAAGGAGATTCTTTTGTTTCAAGTGATCAAATGAATCAAATTTTAGAAGAATCATCAGATGCTGACTTTGCTATGATGGAATTATCTGCTACCAATGATAAAAAAACATCAGAGGCTATTTTAAAAAGAAAAACTCAAATAAAACAAGACGCAGTAATTAAAGGCAATATAAGACAAGCTGGTTCAAATTTAAATGACGCTCAAGTAGACGCAATACTTCCTTTACAAAAAGAGATAAATGATTTAAAAGAGAGTAATAATAATACAGAAGTATCTAAACGAAGACAAGCAGAGTTAAGATTACAAATAGAAGAAATTCAGGAAAGTGATTTTTATAAATCTGTAGAGACTGATGATAAAGGAAATACTAAAACAACTAATATAGAAGTAAGTGAAGATTTTGCAAAACAAGAATTAATTAAAGAAGGTAATGAAAATCCTACTAAACAAGAAATAGATGCAAAACAAGCAGAAATTATAGAAGAACAACAAAAGAAGGGAGAAGAAATAAATAATGAAAACTTAAAAGAAAAAGAAGATGCCGTTCAAGAGTCAAGCCCAGAGAATGTGGATGTACAAGAATCTACCGAAGGTAGCGCAGAGGTGGGAGAAGGAATCAACGAATCTACTACCACCGAGAGCAATCAAGAAACCGAAACCGTTACGACAGAGGAATCGCAAACGGAAGTAGTTCAGGAAGAAATTAGACCAACAACAAAACGCGAAAAACAGCCTGTAAGAAAAAATATACCTAAAAGTAAATTAGATATAGAAATAGATTCGGAAGGAAATGTGCAGGTTGTAGACAGAAAAACAGGAAGGCCCTACAAGAAAAAATTACCTCCAAAAGTTCAAGAATATTTGTTAAAAGAAGGTATTGATGTTAATGAAGGAAAAACGTCTGAGCAAATTTTTAATGAAAAAAATCCTGATAGAGATATAAAAGATATAGGGAGAAAAGAGGCTGAAGACATAAGCTTGCAAAGTGAAAACGTAAGAGAAGTGGCTGGACTTATAGATGTAGAACAAAGCATGATAGATCAAGCAAATGAAGAAAACCAGCAGATAGATAGTATGGAGTCTGACCTTGATGATAATGATCTGATAGACATGAGAGGTCTTTTAACAATGAGATTTTCTCAAGAAAGTTTAGCTAAATATTTTGGATCAAAAGGTGTGAATCCACAGACTGGCAAAAAAAGAGGTGGTAGAATTAGTGAGTTTATAGGTAAAAGATTTATTGCTAAATCAGGTGAAGGTATTAGCATTGAAGACGGGGTAACATTAAACGGAAAAACTTTGACGGCTGGAGAAATTGTTGATTACATATCACAATTTAATAATCAAAAAGATATAGACGCTGCTTTTGCTCCTGATAAAACAAAAATAACGTCATTAAAAGAAACTTTTAAAAAGCTTACGGGGTTAAATCCTACAAAGAAAAATATAGCTGCGGTACTAAGTGTTGATCCTAATAGGGCGCCATTACAATCTATATTGCAAGATATTGAATCCCAACAACAAGCTCAGTCTACAAATCAACCAGCAACAAATAAAAATAAAAAAAATGTTAGTGCTAAAAAAATAGTAGAAGGCACAAAGGAAAATAAAGAAGTTACAGTAGATGAAGCAAAAGCTTTAAAAGATCAGATTAAATTAGAACAAAATGCTGCAAACAAAGGAATTAAATTTTATAGAAAAGCGCAAAAGAATTTAATAGGAGCTGTAAAATCTTTACAAAGAAAAGGAATTTTTAATTCAAAACAAGTAAACCGATTAGTTAAAAAAATAGTACAAGCAGACGCTTTAAGTGTTGATAAAACTAAGAGTTTATTAAAAGAAATAGATGCAGTTTTTAAAGAAGCTGAAACTAATGAGCAAAGAAAAGATATTGCTAATAAAGTTAAAAAAGCTAAAAAAAATATAAATTCTGGTAAGATAGGAATAGCTAATGCCATAGTTCCTATGTTAGATAATTTATTTAATATAAAAATTGACAATATACCTGCGGAAGTTTTAAATACATATCAAGAAATTGTAGATCAATTAGGCGAAAACAAGTCTGTTCTTAAAAACGTAGAAAAAGAAGCTATAATTATAGAGAAGACTCAAAAAGTCTTGAAGGCTCTAGATGAACAGCAATCTATGCTCCCTGATTTAAAAACGAGGCTTGCTGATTATATAAGAAATAACCCTAATATGGAGTCAAAAGGGTTTTCTAAAATTTTAGATAAAATGACTAAAGATGAGGTCATCAATTCAGATGAAGCAGCTTTAATGAAAAAATATAAATCACAAATATCTTCAGAAGTAAAAGAAAGTAAGAAGGCTACACCAGAAGAATTAAAAGTAGAAAAAGAAACTTTAATAGACGATTTGTTAGATAATGGTATTAAAAGCAAATCCCAGGTAACAAGGATTGAAAGAGATTTAGTATTGCAATTAAGAAGATTAATGTCTAATAAAACTCTATTAGAGGGTTTAAGCAATTTAGAACTAAAAAATTTAACAGGAATTGTAGAAAATATAAATAATGGATATGTTCCTCATTTAACACAGATAATGGCGTCAAAATTATCTTCTATTCAAAAAGGAAAATTAATTGGCGATGCAGTAGGGAAGGCAAAATTATTAATTGATGAAAAAATAATAGCTAAAGTTAAAACATTTTTTAGAGACTCTACAACCGTAGCTGAAATGGTACGAAGAAATCCTTTAGTTTACATTGACCAGTTGTTTAATAATTTTAAAACAATGCCTATTTATGATGCCGCCCTGGGAGGGTTAGCAGCAGCTCAACCTAAATTTAAAAAAGCAGTAAACGATCAAAACCAAAGGTTAAAAAAAGCAAAACAAAAAGTTCTAGATTCTCATGGAGGAGATATAAACTTAACTGTAAAGTCTGGTATAAAACAATCTCTTTATATGATACAAAGAGAATTTGAGTCTAACCCTAATGATCCATTATTAAACCCTGCAATAGAATACGCGAGAGAAACTATAAAAAATAATGATAAAATAGGAAGTGAGTCTGCCCTAAGAGAATCAAAAATGATAGAGGAGGTAATAAAAGAATTTACCGAAATAAGTGTAGAAAGAACAAGCGAATCTTTAGTAGGTGTTCCAAAATCTGGAAAAATTTCTTTAAAAAAATTATCTAATAGTTTTAATACAGCTGAATCTCAAAACATAGAGACAATTGATGCAATTAACACAGAGAACGAAAGTAAAGCTGTTTACGCCTCTACAGTTATAAGAGGTAAAAGATTTAATCCAAGAAAAAATTATTTTCATTTAAGTGTAGCCCCTAAATCTAAAAAAGATAAATTAAATGCAGGAGGGGAAATAATAGATAATTATTTAAATTCAGTTGATGTTAACAAGCCTTCAACTAAAGGTCAATCTCTAATAGATAGAACAGGTGCAGTAAGCCCTTTAAACTTAGATCCTTGGGCTTCTACAGCGCGTGGTGCAAAATATGTGAATTTAGACTACTACATGACAGTGCCTGTAAGAGAGGCGAGAGGTACTCTTAAACAAGCTGAAATAAATTTATTAGGTGATAAGGAAAGATTATCCAGTCAAGATAGAGAAATATTAAATGCTATAGATGGAGCGGTAGAACAAACATTAAACAATGTATTATCAACTAATTTTGAAGAAACATCTTGGATTGAAGACGGAATAAATTCTTTACAAAAACAAGGTTATAGAGCTATATTAGCTGGAGCGGGAAGATTTGTTGCGGAATTAATGTCAAATTTATTTTTTGGGTTTATTTCTAATCCAGGGGTTTTTACAAAAGGATTATTAATAAGAGATGTAGCGTTTGGTAATGAAGGAGCCAATATACTAGATAATCTTAATAGTAGTCAAACAACAAGAATATTTGGTGATAACACTTTAGATAGTAAGATGGTGGATATTAACGTCCTAAATGAAAGATCAGGCACAGAAAACACTTCACCCGTTAGTGATACCGAAAACATGATAATGAAAATTTGGAATAAAACGGGTAAAAAACTTGGTAATTTATCTGATTTAACTGCCGATGCTTTAATATCAACTCCAGACAAACTAATTATGAAGCCTATTTGGTTTGGTTCTTTTGCTACAGAATTTAAAAACTTAACAGGTGTTCAGCCTGATTTTGAGAAGATTGCTGCTAATGATGAGGCTTATATGAACGCTAATGCTGAAAGCTTATCTCTGGCTACTAAAACCGCAGACGGTTCTTCAGTAAGAGCGGGTGCAACAGATAATCCTTTTATGGGTATATTAAAAGGACAGCCTCAGGCTAATCAAAGCATTATGATTAAAGCTTTTAATAATTTTAACAACTTTATGACAAGGTTTTTAATTTATGAATTTTCTACTGCAAGATTAGGTGTTAAGAATTTAATTGGACAAGGTAATCTATCTGAGGGAGAAGGCGCTTCTATTATAGCAGCTGTAACAGCTCGTATGGTAACCTACACATTATTAAGCCAATTATTAGCGGACGCTTTATTATCAGCATTTGATTTAGAAGATAAAGACGATAAAGACATAGATAAAAAAATAGGACAAGCAATGGGTTCTGCATTTACATCTTTAGTGTTAGGTAGAAATTTTGGTAATTTTATAAAAATGGGAGTTGCTCAAGGAGTAGAAACATTTAATGAAGAACATCTTGACTTTTTAAGAGACGGAGAGTATGATCCTTATAAAGATGCATTACAATATAGAGTTGTTCCTAAAAGCAAAAAAGGACAGGGTAATGATTTAGGAGATTACATTCTTAGAATGGCGGGTGGATATGGCCCGATAATTAATACAGCTAATTTTGCATTAAAAAAAGCTACAGAACCTCAAAGAAAAGAAGATGCGGCAATAGCAAGGCAAAAAAAGGAAATAAATACTCGTATACCCTTAGAGTTATTAGGTAATTTAGGTTTTATTCCTTTATATAAAGATGTAAAAAGAGTGGTGTTGGCTGACATATATAAAGATGTAAGAAACGATAAGAAAAAACTAACTACTAAAGAACTACAAGAGTTAAAAACAAGTAACCCTACAGAATATAAAAAAGAAAAAGCTAATAAAGATAAAAGTCGTAAGATAAAAGCTTATGAGAAAAAAGTAAAAGAATATAAAGTATATGTGTCTAATCCAAATAAATGGAAAAGAGAGAACCCAGGGAAGGTTAGACCTCGTCGTCCTAAAAGATTAAAATTAAAGTAATGAAAGAATTTGATGAAGATGCGTGTATGAATAATAGTTATTTATTAGTAACAGGTAAAAGAACTATAAAACAATTTTTAGACTCAGGTAAAGAGCTTTGGTTTTTACATAACCCTGATGAAGAATTATTAGGAAACAACCATCCTGTTTATGATGAGTTAATAGAATATTTTATTACTACAGAAGAATATGAAAAGTGTGAAGAAATATTAGTAAAAAAAAATATAACTAAAGTTTTAAACTAACAGAGTCAAAAGATTTAATACTTCTATTTCTTCCAAACTGTTCTAATGAATAATTTATATTATCTGTTTTTATTGATACAGAATCTTTAGTTCCGTTATTTAAAGTAAAGTTAATAATATACTCTTTCATTAAAAATAATGCGTTAGACGAGCCACCTGACCTGTCTCCCTGCTATGTATAAACCCCTCACAAGCCAATGGAGCGCCTGTAAAGCCTTTTCTAAAGTGCCAGCTATCAGCAGAAGAAGGAGATCTCATGTACTCTACAGTTACGCCAATATAATCTTTAGCGTCAAGCCACTTATGTTTAACTTTATGATGTATGTGATGAAGATACCAATACCTGTGAGTAGTTTCAGACCAGAGTAAAGGCTTCTCTTGTGCCATTAACAAGGGTAAATTTATCATCTTAGCGCCATCGCCATGCTCTAAACCTATTAGATTAGTTCCGTACTTATAATACTTTCTATGAGCTACACTTATATCAAAGGTAACGTCTTTAGCTTTTCTGAACCAACTTTGCAAGGTATGAGCTAAATGAAATCCTGACTGGTAGTCATGATTACTCATGCTGTGTATAACGTCAACAGGAGCTATTTTTCTTAACATCTCTACACATTTAACATAAAGCCTTAATGCTATTTCGTAATGTTCCCACCACTTACCGTCTGTATCTTGGAATGTTCCTTTAGTTGTTGTGCCGTAAACCGAGTCTATATGAAGCACATCATTACCAATGCAGAACAAAACTCTTTCTATAGGAAATCCTTTTGCTTTTTCTATAAGACCTGTTATCCCCTCTAAAACCCTATTAACAGCCATTTCACAATTATACTCTTGTTTAGTTTCTATCTCATTAGCATACTTACCTATATGAATGTCAGCGGGGTTTATAACTAATAAATGAGTTCCTTTTTTTCTCTTAATTGCATTATATTCTGGAGAATAATTTTTTATAAACTCATTTACCTTTCCAAATAATTGATCCTCATCTAATCTAAGATTTTCTTTAGTAACAATAGAAAACCTGTAATCCCCACTTCCGCTTTGCCAGTGCTTTACACTAACAACATCTTTTTTCTCTATACCTCTCTCATCTAAATGGGAGTCTAAAGCTGAATTATTGTTTATATTATCTAAGGTACCAGCTCTTCTTTGTAGTATAACATCTACTTCTTGTTGAGACAGTCTTAATCTTTTTCCGTATTCTTCGCCTTCTTTTTTAATTTTAGATTTCATCTGATAGAGATTGAATTAGGTCAGCCAAAACTTTAATTAACTGCCGCGCCTTCTTCTTTGCATTTTCATGCTCTCTCTCCATTAAATCTTCGTAAAGCTCATCTCCAAACTTATGTACCGAATCGGTAACATAAGTAATGTGGCTTATAATAGGCGTATCTTCAGGCGCTACTCTTGGCATTTAAATTGGTTTTATCAAATATAAAAAAATATTCC
>TARA_R110000737_G_scaffold53907_11_pt1 | contig 21469 bp, 20 predicted proteins | sample TARA_R110000737 | Tara Oceans TARA_R110000737 (sample SAMEA4398027) | marine metagenome | biome: Polar Biome; feature: [SRF] surface water layer (ENVO:00010504); material: water (ENVO:00002006), including particulate matter (ENVO:01000060) such as... | depth 5 m | reverse complement strand
AGCAGAACCAGTGGTCAATTGATGGTGAAGTTAGTGATACCTGAATTACGACCAATGAATACCTTTGAACTTGCCGATTTATGGCGTGCAGCTATCCCTAATTATCCGGGTGTTAAATCTTTTACTATCGGTGATAATTTATTTGGTGGTGGTCGCGATGATGGTGATATTGCCTTTAAGTTAGAAAGTAAAAATGATGCTGAACTGCTGGCTGCCGCCAAAGACTTAAAAGTTAAACTTAATTCACTCAAAGGTATTGGCGATGTTAATGACAGCCGTCAAACCAGCGCGAAAGAAGTGCAATTTGAATTGAAGCCGTTAGCGTACAGTTTGAATTTAACCTTAGCTGACATTGCCTCACAGGTAAGTTATAGCTTTTATGGCTTAGAAGCACAGCGGATTTTACGTGACAGTGAAGAAGTTAAAGTTATGGTGCGTTATCCACTTGAACAACGTAGTTCTGTTGGTCATGTCGATGATGTGATGATTCAAGCGCCAAATGGTGCTGAGTTACCGTTATCTGAACTGGCGGTTATTACCCTACAAGAAGGTGTGACCCGTATTCGACGTGAAAACGGTAACCGCACGATAAACGTTTGGGCCAGTGTTGATGCCGAGCAGGTTGAACCCTTTAAAGTAGCAACTGATATTCGTGATAATTTCATTCCTGAATTATTGAAAAAATACCCACAAGTTAAAAGTGAAGTATCGGGCAGTATTCAAGAAGAAATGGAAGGTGCTAGTGATCAGTTACGTGATTTCGTTATCTCATCATTGATCATATTTTCATTGTTGGCGATACCGCTTAAGTCCTATGCACAAGCGACGATGATTATGATAGTTATTCCTTTCGGCATTATTGGTGCAGTACTTGGACACTTTATCTTAGGTATGGATTTGAGTGCATTATCTGTTATGGGAATATTAGCCGCAGCCGGGGTGGTGGTTAATGACTCGCTGGTGATGGTTGATTATGTGAATAATGCTAGAAAACGTGGAGAACGCTTAAAAGATGCGGTGATGCATGCCGGTAGTAAACGTTTTAGAGCGATTATGCTAACCTCGATAACAACCTTTATTGGTTTAGTACCGATTATCTTCTTCGAAGTGAGTGCACAAGCACAAATTGTTATCCCAATGGCGGTATCATTAGCCTTTGGCGTGCTATTTGCCACCATAGTAACCTTGGTACTTATACCGTGCCTTTATCTTATAATTGAAGATATTAAAGCATTGTTTAAGCGTAAGAAAAAAGTACTTCAACCTGCAGCACCTGCTTTAGGTATACTTAAAGGTAAGCCCCTGAAGGGATAATACTGTCAATATTAACATTTAAAACATAGCAAGGTTAAAGCCATCACAGTGTGATGGCTTTTTGATTAATTCGCTTGGCGATTGTTAGCTATTCATCAGCATTTTGAGGTGTTCTTTCTTTACTTATGCGTTACTTAACACCTAATTCTCTTAATCTTTCCAACAAGTAACTAGCTTGTGTATGGTTTTTGGAAAGTATCACTTCGCTACGAGGATGTAAAAATAGCGGCAATGAGATACGTGATTTTCCCGAATTTTCACCGGTTGGGTTAATGACCCTATGGCTTGTTGAAGGAAAATAGCCTTGTGACGCTTCTTGTAGCATGTCACCAATGTTGACGATCAGGTGACCAAAATCGGCAGGAACATCTAGCCATTGACCATCTTGTGCTTGTACCTGTAAACCTGGCTCATTAGCCGCCGGTAAAATAGTCAATAAGTTAATGTCTTCGTGTGCGGCGGCACGAATGGCGCCTCGCTCTTCGGTACCATTGAATGGCGGATAATGCAGAATACGCAGTAAAGTATTTGGCGTGTCCATGATCATATTCGAAAGTGGCTCTGAATAATGTTTAGCCACATCTGCCGGACTATATTTTTCAACCCAATCAAGTAATTCACTGGCGAGATCAGAGGCCATTTTATAATAATTGAGAATATCTGCTTTTAATTGCTCAGGAATACGACCCCATGGATAAACATGATAATATTCTTTGATATCTTTTTTACTATGACCTTTTGCGGTTTCAGAAATTTCTGGGGCAAAATAACCGTCTTGCTTTTCAGGATCAAATGCAAACGCTTGTTTCTCGTCATGAGTAAAAAAGTCATACCAATCCTGATATATTTTTTCTACTAAGTCTTGCTGAATTGGATGATTGGTCAATACGCCAAACCCAGTGTTGCGTAAACTCTCGACAAATTTCTGTGCCGCATCGGTAGCTCGGTAATCAACAACTTGTACTTGCATAATTTTCCCCTAATACGATAATCTTAATGCTTAATGCTTAATGCTTAATCTTTAAGTATTATATACCCAAACCAAAGGGAAGTGGATGAATTCAAGCGCGCGGGTAATAAAGCGCATAAAAATCTCGCCAATATGTGTCATAATTCAACGAATATGCATTTTGAATTCGCCCTCGATAATAATCAGCATATTTTATAGGTGCCATTATAACAAGATGGACTGTGATAATGTTAAGCATGAAAATTGATTGTTTTTTACAAAATATAAGAGAAGTAAAATAATGAAGCATTTTGTTTTAATCGTTTCCGGAGTATTATTTTTTTCGGCCTGTAGTGCCAATAATAATTGCGAAGATGTCACCCTAGCTTCAGAACAAGTGCAGCAATGTCAGTCTTTACATAAACAAATTATTGATACGAAAAATAAGCCTATTTTGCGTACAGAGCTAGAACGCAGATACCAACAAGATTGTATTGATATTCGTTACTATCGAGACGATAAACAGGCAGGGGTTTGTGGCAACAAAGCAGAAGTTGCCGAAGCACAAAAACTGAAAAAATAAAGCAATACCTTTGGTGGCAAACGTTACTGGTTTTTTGTTACGTTGATTTATGTTTGAAAGGTCGGGGGCATATGAGTTGCCCTCATAATAAAATATTACATGTGTACTATGGTGAAAAAGTTGACAGATTCGTTAGGCCCATTAGCTAATTCAAATGCAGATTTGGCAAAAGAATCTATTACTTTGCTAAACAAATATCAAAAACTGCAAGACCGCTATACTGCTTTATTCAAACTGAATCAGCTCTCAGTAGATTGTGCTAATATTCGTACTTTTTTCGAACAAGTTCACCAATCTATTGCATCAGTAATGAGTGCCAATAATTTCTATATAATGCTTTATGATCAAATGCTATCCACTTTGGAGCTGGTATATCACGTTGATGAAAAAGACGAAATGGAAAACCGGGTTTATCCGTTGAGTGACTTTGACGGTTCAATGACCAGTCACGTGATTGCAACGGGTCAAGCTTTACTTGCAACACCTGAAGTCATAGCAAAATTAGAACAAGAGAAAAAAATTCAACCTGTCGGTGCGGTCGGCATTGATTGGCTCGGTGTGCCTCTGATGCATGACGGTTTTGTCATTGGGGTGATGGCGGTACAAAGTTACTCAGCGGCCACTCGTTATCATGACTCGGAACGAGACTTATTGGAGTTTACCGCTCAACATATTGTCACTGCCTTGTCGCGCTTGCAGGATCGAGGACGTTTACAAGGCGCTGTTGATGCCCGTACACAAGAGTTGATGAAACAAATTCGTGATCGCGAGAAAGCGGAGTTACTGCAAGAGTCGTTATACCGTATTTCCGAACTCACCAATGACCCTGACTTGGATATCGACACCTTTTATAGTCTAGTACACAATATTGTTGGCCAATTGCTCAATGCTGAAAATTTTTATATTGCCAAGTATAATTCAGAAGATAATGAGTTGTTTTTTGCCTACTTTCTTGATCAAAAGTTTAACAATGCAACGGGAACTTTTAAGCCACGAAAATTGTCAAATCACTTCACGGAATTAGTACTGCAAAGTGGTGAAACTGTGTTGCTTGACCAACAAGCTATGTTGACTTTACATCAACAAGGTAAAACCATTAAGCCGGAGCCGGAAGTTGTCTCTTGGCTGGGTGTGCCATTAATTGATTCTGGTGAGGTACTAGGCGCGATGGTCTTGCAAAGTTACCAGCAATCGACCCGTTTTACTGAGCAGGACGCTGAACTACTTCGTTTTGTTTCTCGACACGTAGCTTCAGCCATGCAACGGCGCGAAATTTCTGATTACAAACGAAAAGCCCATGAACTATTAGAACACCAAGTAAAATTGCGAACGGTAGCCTTAGAAGATGAAATAAAGCAACGTAAAGAAGCCGAGGAGAAACTTAAGCATGCAGCCTCGCACGATATTTTAACCGGGCTACCTAATCGAGCGGTATTTATTGATTTATTAAATCACGCTATAGCATGTAATAAACGCCGACCAGAATTGAAATTTGCTGTTTTGTTTCTTGATCTAGACCGGTTTAAGGTCGTCAATGATAGCCTAGGGCATCATGCTGGCGATATGCTATTAAAAGTCATTGCTGACCAGTTAATTGACGTGCTGCGTAACAAAGACACCGTTGCGCGGTTAGGGGGCGACGAATTCGTTATCTTGATAGAAGATTTAGAAAGTAATGAAAAAGCCTATGAAATTGCCCAGCGCATAACAGAGTTACTGTCTGCACCATTTAATATCGAAAACCAGTCGGTATTTATTGGCACTAGTATTGGCGTGTTAATTAACAACAAGCGTTACGACAGTGCTGATAATATGCTTAGAGACGCTGATATTGCCATGTATCAGGCAAAGGATAAAGGCAAAGGACGTTACGAAGTGTTTGACTCGAGTATGTATAAAAAGGTGCAAAATGCCTTGTCGTTAGAGGCGGATATTCGAGAAGCCATTAATAACAAAGAGTTTACACCGTATTTTCAACCTATAGTACAAATGGTCGACGGTAAGATAATTGGTTTTGAAGCCTTGGCAAGGTGGCAGAGTGATAAGCGTGGCTTTGTTTTCCCTAATGATTTTATTCCACTAGCGGAAGAAACTAATTTAGTGATGGCCATTGATTTTCAGATCTTAGAGAAAACCTGCCAGCAACTGAAACGTTGGCAAGAACGCTTAGGTGTAGATCACCTTTATGTCAGTTGTAATTTATATTGTAATCATTTCTTTAGTTTAACTTTACCGCAAGACATAAAAGCTATTATTGATAAAACCGGTGTGCAACCGCACCAAATTCGTGTTGAACTCACTGAACGTGCGCTGTTAGAAAGCAATGTTCTAGTATTGGAAAATATGCGTGCATTGAAAAAGATGGGCATAAAAATCTTGCTTGATGACTTTGGCACCGGTTATTCGAGTTTAAGCTATTTACATCGCTTTCCTATGGATGTGTTAAAAATTGATCGTTCTTTTATTGAAAATGTTCATGAACGTGGCAATCATCAAGCAATCATTAAAACCATTATTGATTTAGCTGCTAATTTAAATATGGCAACGGTTGGCGAAGGTATAGAGAATGAGGCAGATGCTAAGTTATTAACCACTATGGGCTGTATTTATGGTCAAGGCTATTATTATTACAAGCCTTTACCTGGCGATGAAATTGAAAGTTTTCTCTTGAGTAAGTGCTAAACACTCGTACTCGTTTTTAAGTTAAGCGATTAGATAGAAGTCCACTCATAAGATAATTATTAGTGGACTTTTTCGTCTTGAGGTTAGATCTAATGAATTTTTTGTGCATTTTTAATGGTTAAAATGAAAAATTCAAGCTTATAAAATATATAAGTAAATGCTGACTAAATTTTATGCCTTGTATTTAGCCATTTATGGCATGAGAAATTAGCGTACTTAATCAATTAACTTAGCACTTTTATCTAGTTGTTGGAGCGTGGCTTTATAGCTGTTTACTTTTGAATAGGTAAAAACAACGCGCAGATCTAGCGACAATTACCGAAAACTATCGCAATGCAAAGTTATAGTAACACAAACGCGACAAAGCTTGATTTGCTTTTGGTGCTGGACGCTAGTTTTTTAACATCACAGCCGATATAGTGTTAGAGGATTTTTTTCGCTATTTTTAGCGCAATCAATTGATAGAAATAAACTTCACTTTCATTATAAAAATAATAATACTCTATGGATGAATTGCCCGCTTAGTGAGTTGTTTACTCGCCAATGAGGTAAGTTATCGAGAAACTATGAATATGCACCAACCGAAAATAATCAATAAATTTAGTTTAGTTGCTTTTTTACTTGTAACTTTATTTGCCTGCAATCAGCCGTCACCTAAACCTACGCAAGCTAACATTGCAGAGGTGCCTAATCAGGTTAAGGCTGAAAATATTAAAGCTCATATCGAATTTTTAGCCGATGATAGCTTGCAGGGGAGAGATACCGGCAGTAATGGCTATCAAGTCGCAGCTAACTATGTGACGTCTTACTTTAAGCAATTGGGTTTAACGCCACAAGGAACAAATATAGCCAGTGAGCATCGCGGTTTTGAACAGCAAGTTCGTTTTCGAAAAAGCTACCTTGTCGATGGCTCTGCCAGTGCCACCATTCATGGCTTAAAGGGCGATGTTGAGCTTGAGTATCTCAGTGAGTTTTTAACTTCAGGTTCAAATTTGCGAAATCAAAGCGCTATTACTGCTGCAACGGTATTTGTTGGCTATGGCGTAATATCTCAAGAGTTTGGTTACAACGATTATGAAAACATTGATGTTAAAGGAAAAATTGTTGTTGCTTTAACCGGTCGACCTGAGGACTTACCGTCTGAAGAAGGTGCACATATTGGCTCAGGGGCAGAGAAAAGTCGCCATGCGGCGGAGCATGGTGCCATTGGATTTATCACCATACACACCCCAAAACGTGAAAAGGTCCGCAGTTTTGAAAAGTCTGCCCAATATGCCAATACACCCCGTTTAAGTTGGCTAACTAAAGATAATATGCCCTTTGGTAATCAAGCTGAAATTATTGCAGGGGCATATATTGCTCAAGAAGCGGCCAAAGCTTTATTTGCAGGTGCAGCGCGCACTTTAGAAGATATTTACACTGCAGATACCAATAATAACGCCATTAAAGGCTTTGCGCTGCCTCATAAGGTGACATTGAAAAATCGTTCGCGTCATGAAGAGATCACAAGTCCTAACGTTATCGCCGCCGTTGAAGGTAGCGATGCAGAATTAAAAAATGAATATGTGGTCTTTAGTGCCCACCTTGATCACATTGGTATCAGCTCACATGGAGATGATGAAGACATTATTAATAATGGTGCATTAGATAACGCATCAGGTGTTGCCATTTTACTTGAAACCGCACGGTTATTAGCTGATATGGAGATAAAACCGAAACGGTCAGTACTTTTTGTTGTGGTTACCGGTGAAGAGAAAGGCTTGTTAGGCTCTAGCTACTTTGCCAATAATCCTACAATACCTATTACGCAATTAGTTGCCAATGTAAATTTAGATATGCCATTAATCTTATATCCATTTGCCGATGTTATTGCGTTTGGCTCTACTCATTCGACCATGGGTGAAATTGTTGCAGCAGCGGCCAAGAAAATAGATATTGAACTCAGTGAAGATCCGATGCCTGAACAAGCGCTTTTTACGCGTAGTGACCATTATAGTTTTGTTAAGGCCGGTATACCTTCAGTATTTTTAATGACGGGTTTTAAATCAACTGATGAAAGTATTGACGGTGGCGCGGTATTTGGTGAGTTTTTAAAAAATCACTATCACCAACATAGTGACGAAATTACTTTACCGATAAATTATGATGCTGCAGCAAACTTTGCGTTGGTTAATATGATGATAGGCTTGGAAATAGCAAATCAGTTGGAGCGCCCTAAATGGCACAGGGGTGATTTTTTTGGCGTAACTTTTGCGCAATAGCTAAGCTTTTTAAATGCTAATAATACAAGCGGTAGGTTAGCACTCAAATGAGGAAGTGTAATTGATGAATGCTCTTGAATATGCCACGCAGGCGAATGGATCTTTTGCTTTACCCGACGCGTGTTTTAAAGTAAAAGCTTTGATGGAAGATATCGACTCTACCATAGAAGACTTCGCCAATGTAATCAGTGTTGATCCATCGATGACTTCGCGTTTACTGCAAATTGCCAATAGTGCCATTTACAGCTTTCCTGGAGAGATCAGTACCATTTCACGTGCGATTACTATTATTGGCACACAAGCCATTTATAACATGATGCTAGTCGATGTTGCCGCGACCGCGTTTAACCACTTTTCAAATCAGTCGATCGATTTGAAAAGGTTTTGGCATATGAGTGTGTTTTGTGGTTTAGCAACGAAAAACTTAGCTATTACCGCAGGTATTCGAGATATAGAACGGCTATTTGTCGCGGGTTTGCTGCAAAACTTTGGCGAGCTTATTGTCGCAAAAATATCGCCAGAATTAGCGAAAAAATGTGAAGCCTATAATGCCGAATTATTACCTTGGCAATTACAACAACAAGTACTGGGCTTTACCTATACTGAAGTTTCTGCTGAGTTACTTAAAATTTGGCAGATCCCAGAAAAAATAATTTTGCCTATTCGCCATTATAACAACGCCAGTAATATTCAAATCAATAAAGATGTCAAAGTGCTGTATTTAGCCTCACGGCTGGCTTTAGTGGAATGTCACCCTGAGCTTTTTAGTTATGATGATAGTATTGATGCGACACTATGTCAGTCGTTGAATGTCTCAACAGATGACTTAGCGGAGGCCGCAAGTTTTGCTGCATTAGAGACGAAAAATATTCTCAATATCATGAACGCGAAATTTTACGGTTAATGACCCAGAACACATGTAATAGAATTTGCTAGCTTATGACCGTCGTCAAAAACAAGACATTATTAAAAAAGCCTGCTAGCATCAGTCGGTTATTAGAATCTCAATAATAAAAATGGGCAAAGTGTAGTAAAAATTATAATTATTAGCCCTAAAAATTACAACGAAGGACATTTATGAGTACAGAAAGAGAGCATTTTAGTTCCCGCTTAGGGTTCATTTTAGCCGCTGCGGGTTCAGCAGTCGGTATTGGTAATTTGGTTGGCTTTCCAGTGAATGCCGCCAAAAACGGTGGTGGTGCATTTTTATTAATGTACGCTCTTTTTGTTTTTTTTATTTGTTTGCCCGTGATGGTTGCCGAAATGGCGGTTGGACGGAAAACAGCGAAGGAACCGGTTGGTGCATATAAAACCTTAAGTGGCGGTAGCAGGGCTTGGGGCGCGGCTGGTTTTCTTGGTGTGTTAACCCCTTTTATGATTGCTGTATTTTATATGGTGCTAACAGTCTGGATTTTTGGCTATATTGTTTTAACCTTGACCGGTAATTTAGATTACTTAGCCAGTAATAAAGGCTTTGGTGAGTTTGTTAATAGCCCATATTTGTTCGCTGCTATGGTAGTGGTTGCTGCTATTGTAAATTTTATTCTGGTGGCAGGGGTTAAAGACGGTATTGAGCGCGCGTCAAAAATATTAATGCCAACCTTGTTTATCATGCTACTGATTATGGTGGTCTATGTCTTAACATTAGACAACGCATTGCTAGGGGTTAAATTCTTTTTAATTCCAGAGGTATCAAAAATCACCCCCGCGGTGATTAATGGTGCGTTATCGCAAGCGTTTTTCTCGTTATCGTTAGGTATGGGCATATTGATCACTTATGGTTCTTACATTGACCGTAAAACCGATATTGTTGGTTCTGCAAAGCTAGTTGCATTGACTGACACCGCAGTGGCATTCACTGCCGGCTTAATGATTTTACCGGCGGTATTTTCATTTAACCCTGACGTTGACCCAGCCCAATTAAGTGATAGCTCGGTATCCTTAATCTTTACCTTTTTACCAAAAATATTCTTAGCATTACAAACCTCAATTGGTTATATCGGCGCAAGTGCTGTCGCAGCTTTTTTCTTTACTTTAGTGTTTTTCGCCGCGATCACTTCATTAGTATCGATTTTAGAAGTCCCCGTTTCGTATTTAGTGACCGAGAAAAAACATAGTCGTAAGAAAGCATTATCAATTTTATTGATGGGCGGCGGACTACTGACGGTGTTTGCAACGTTATCGTTTGGTATGGTGTCATTTTTCACTGAGTTTACGTCATACGCTGGCGGTACGCGTTCATTTTTCGATGTGGTTTATGATATTTTTTACGATACTATTTTGCCGTTGAATGGTTTTTTATTGTGTGTCTTTGTTAGCTATCGCTGGAAGAGGCTGCAGTTATCTGATGAACTGGCTTTGGGTAATGATAACTATAAAGGTTCTTGGGTTGAAAAGTATATTAACTTCTCTTTAGGTACTTTTATCCCAGTGATTGTTTTCGGTATTTTTATCAACACCGTGGCGCAAAAGTTCTTTGGCTATAGTCTTTTCGGCTTTTAAATAGCTGACATCCAGTTATTATTTAACACGAATAAATAGCTTTAAGGCCGGATAATTTGTTATTATCCGGCCTTATTTTTTACTGCTAGGCTAGTTTCATATCATGATTGAATTTATCCAACCCAATGACTTTAGTGCAAGCCAACGACTCTTTCATGGACGTGGTCACGCCTACAGTAACTTATCGCACGTCAATGTTGATTGGTTAGAACCGGTGATTTTAATCACTTTATATCAGGAAGTTGAAGCTAATTGGCTGGCAGAACAAGTTTGCCAATTACGGACCCTTACCGATAAGTGTCAATCTATTCAAGTACAGTATCGCTGCCGTAAATTTGCTCCTTGTGAATTACTTTGGGGGCAAGAGATTACCAATTTACATGCTGTAGAGCACGGTTTGAAGTACCATATCAGCTTAGGTAAAGCGCAAAATTCAGGCTTGTTTTTGGATATGAGCAATGGTCGAGAGTGGGTTAAAAAGCACAGCGATAACAAGCGAGTGCTAAATTTATTCTCTTATACTTGTGCCTTCTCTGTTGCGGCTTTGGCGGGTAATGCCAGCAAAGTGGTTAATGTTGATATGAGTAAAAGTTCATTGACTAAAGGGCGAGAAAATCATCGATTAAACCAACAAGATCTTAGCAAAGTGATTTTTGAAGGTGTTGATATTTTTAAGTCATATGGGCGTTTGAAAAAACATGGCCGCTATCAATTATTAATATCTGATCCACCGTCTTTTCAAAAAGGTAGTGTTGATATTGAAAGAGATTATAAAAAAATAATTCGCCGCTTGCCTGATCTAATGTCAGACAACGGTGAGGTCTTATTATGTTTAAATTCACCGGATCTTGATGAAACTTTCTTAATGGCTGAAGTCGCCAGAGAATGCCCAGAGTGTACTTTTCAATATCAACTTGATACACCCGCAGTATTTAAAGAAGCGCATCAAGGTAAAGGCTTGAAGTGTTTATATTTTATATATAAACCAACAGCATAAATCTTAATAGCGCATGTCACTAAAACTATGAACAAAGCTGTCCATAGTGCAATTCAGCGTCATGCGCTTTAATTCAATACCACACGTGCCGCTAACAAAATCAAAAAACTGCCAGTGACTTTATCGACAATGTGACTGTTTGCTTTTAATTTTTCTAAAATAGGCCCACGTGATATGGTGAAAGCTATAATGACATACCACAGCAAATCAATGCTTCCTACGGTTGCGGTCATTAGTGCTTTTTGCTGCCAGCCGGCACCCGGCTCAACAAATTGACTAAATAGCGCTAGAAAGAAAATTGCTAATTTAGGGTTTAAAAAAGCGATGAGAAAACCATCTCGCCAACCATTTATTGACGGGTCTATCCCAAGCTCCTTTTGAGCAAATTGAAAATTTTGGTGCTTACTCATTAAGGCTTTAACGCCCAAGTAGAAAAGAAAAGCTGCGCCAGTATATTTTATTGCTGCGAACAGCATAGGCGATTGCACAATAAGTAAGCCAATACCGGTTGCCGTTATTGCGGCATATAGCGCTACACCTAAGCCATGACTTATAGCGGTGGCATAGCCTTGGCGTGCACCACCATTTAAGGTGTTTTTAATCACTAAGGCGAGGCTAGGCCCAGGAGATAGGGCGCCAAGAATACAAATAACCACAAGTGATAACCATAAATGTAATTCCATAATCTTATATGCCTTAGCTTAAATAGTATATTAGTCTAGTGGGTAGTACTAATGTTGGTTTTTAATTCGTAGGAAACTGGCAAATCTTGGCACACCTCGTTGTGTTTTACCAATGTATTTATAGGTTATTGTGCTACCAATTTTAGGTGGTTGTTGTCGCTGTTGATCGGAAAAACCGCTACCAAGCTTAAAGGTAATTCCCGCTGGCGTTTTTACTTTTATAGCGCCAAGTAAACCTAGGTATTTACCTTTGCCTGGCATATGCGCAATGACCAAAGCTTCAGCATCTTGATGTTTTTTTAGTTTTAATAGATTTTTACTGCGGCCACTTTGATAATTGGCAGTGGCAAAGTGCAGCATTAAACCCTCACCATTTTTTTTAACAATATTATTCAAAAGCGCATGTAAATCACTATTATTTGCTACTTTTATTTGTCGGATCATTGCAAGGTATGGCGAAGTGTTTCTTTTTAGCAATTGCTTCATGGTGGCAATACGATCGGTAAAGTTATCAGTTTGATCGGGTAGGTCAAAAATCATTAATTTAAGTTTTTTCCAGCACTCACCGTCTGAGTTCTTACGTCTTACACAAGCACTGATTTGTTCAAATTGTCCACGGGCACTCCATAATTCACCGTCCATAGCGATTTTAGGCCAATTTTCAATAAACCATGATGGTGGTGAAAGTAGGTTACCAGCGCGTGTGAACAGTTGTGTTCCGGTCCAATATCCGCGCACGCCGTCTAACTTCTCACTTACCCAGTAATTTTTAATAGCAGTATTTTTTTGATATGTCGTAGCTAGCTGTAAATGTGGTTTATCTTTAAGCGCACTTATTTGCTGAGTAAGTGCACATGGCACGATGAAGAGAAAAAAGCTAAAACACAAAAATTGCAGAGGCTTTATGGTATGAAACATCCTTGTTCCTTTTATTGCACTTAGTTCCAAACTTATGACAACAAACACCTGTAGAGGATTTGATTAGCTTAGATTGGTTTAAATAGAGTATAGAAGGACTTTAATATTGTGGTATTTTTTTTAACACTCTAAGTTGCTAATTCTCCCGAAACACCAAGTAGTGATTATTTGGACTTCAGGTTGGTTAATCAGCGTTATTGAAAAAATATTATTGCAGTTTAAAGTCGAAACTTTCTCAATATTGACTACACTTTTTGCATCAAAATGGCAATCAATGGACGATACCTGATGAAACGGATAATTCTTTTTAAGTTGTTTTTAGTGCTAGTACTATGTTCATTTTTGGCGACCGCAGGCAAAAAACACTGCCAAGACTATCGAAAAAAACTTGATAATATTCAATCGAAACAACGTCAAGCAAACTCAAATAAGCGCAGTAATAGCTTGTCGACCCAGGAAGCTACAGCGCGAAATAAATGGTGGAGCTGCGAAATGAGTACACTTAAAGTTAAAACTAAAACTAAAACTAAAACTAAAAAAAGAAAAAAATCCAAGAAAAAAATCACCAATAAACAAAAAAAATTAAAACCAAGCAGTAAAGCCGTTAATAATAAACCTTTAGTACCTTTTGCTAGTAGTAGCCCCTTGGTGGTGCGAGCAAAATATCAAGGTGCAAAATTGCAGGCTTGGTTGCAATTTTATCAAGCGGCTAAAGTCTGTGCTCGACCTAAATCTACCCAACAGTTTGCGGCCTGTGTCGAAGATAAGCATCGTCAGCAAGTCGAATTTGAAAAAAGCTATTGAGTTGTTGTGTGTTATTCACTCATAATTTGTCTTCTACACCATCTTTGGGTTGTAATTTCAACAAGAAATATAATTAGTGTATTGATAATTAAGAGCATTTTATTTGGAATGACTCTTGCTATTTAATTAGCTAATTAATCCGATAAATAAAATAATAAGGGCATATTATGCAGCAAGTTATACAAGAGAAATTAAAGCGGCCAACACGCATTATGTTAGGCTTTTTGTCTTTATTACTTGGTATTGTTTTTATCTTACTGCCAGGTCCTGCGGTGATATTTATACCGCTTGGACTAGCCTTGCTAAGTTTGGAATATGATTGGGCAAAAGTATGGCTAAAAAGAAGTCAACGCTATTTTCGTCTGGCGGCGATAAAAGCCGATCAAAGCTTACATTGGCTAGGGAGAAAGTTACGTGGTTAAGATAATATGACTTTAGTTAACTCATGGTTAATTTTATGGGTAACTACCTATTAATGGTAATTACCCATATGTGACTGTTTTAAATAGTCTGGTCTAGTTTTTTTGCGCAATATACTGTGCTTTAGTTTCATTGTAGTGTGTAACGATATTATCAATAGTTTCTTGGCAATAATCTCGTAAGCCACTTAACAGCATAAACTTTTTCCCGTGACCGATTATCTTGCCCTGTGATACTAAATCAAAAGATAAACAGGCATTACCGCGTTTACCTTCTATATCTAAAGTGGTTGAAGATAAGCTTAAAGCGATATCTTTAAAATCAAGCTGGTCGAGGTGAATAGACATGCTTTCATACATCACCATAGGTCGGGTTGGGTTGATCATAACCTGACATTCTTTCATGAGCTCGACCAGAATATGTGGAAAAGTATGACCCGAAAATTCGACATAAGCACGAGTTAAAGACTCAATCGCGTTGTTATTTTTTGTGTTGCCGCCCGCTACCGACATCTTTAAGTATTCTTTTTGCTTGTCGTCGACAATACTGGCTGATGTTATAATCTCTGTTGGAATATTTAACGATGTTGCATCGGTTACCATGCCAGAAAATGTAAAACTCATTTCTTGGTGCAAACCTGCACGCTCTAATATGATGGAAAACAGTAAGTCGCCCGGCACACAAAAGCGCTTTGCATCAGTGTTATGTAAAGGATTAAAATCATCCGCAATTTGTTTAGCAAAATCACTCGCCTGTTGACGCGTGAAACTAATTTTGTCATCCGTAATTCGGCAATAATTCTCTAGAAACATAAATATATGTTGTCACTTTAAGCTACTAAAATCGGCGCTAGTCTATCAGTATGCATAATTAAAATCGAAACTTATTACTATTTAACTTACAAAGCAGACCAGTAAAAATAAGGGCTTTAGGCGAACAAGTGTTTATTTTTTTGTTTTACTACTAAGCGAATAACTATAAACAAGTTGTTCCTTGTTATGCTTACTGAGTTGTTTAAGTTGATATTCGCGGCGACTTGCCTGTTGCCGATTAAGCTGAGGTTCGGCATAGGCTAGTGTAACGGGACGGCGCACACGTGTATATTTTGCTGCTTTTTTATTACATTCGTTGTGTTCGCGTACTCGGCGCTCTAGTGATGTAGTAATACCAGCGTAAAGGCTATTATCGGCGCAGCGAAGAAAATAAACGTACCACATAGATTATAAATTAAGCCTGAACAGAGGAGAAAGTAGCTATCATCGCAATTTTTTTGTCAATATTCGAGATAAAAATGAATTAGTACTAGCTGCTAGTTAGTGATTTTTATACTATTCATGGCTGAGAGAATAAGAGGTTAATATATGTTGCAAATAGAAACAGGTGCCCTGCGTAAAATGCGTGCAGATCTAGCGGCAGACGGCACGGTAAATTACCGTATGGTGCTTGGTGAGCAAGAAGTTGAGCTAAATTCACTCATTGGTCAGCATTTAACGCTGCATTTTAGCGGTCATATTGACTGTCAGCATTGCGGCAGAAAAACTAAAAAAAGTTATGCACAGGGTTATTGTTTTCCTTGTATGCAAAAGCTTGCACAGTGTGACATGTGTATCATGAAACCAGAAACTTGCCATTTTGAGCAAGGTACTTGCCGCGAGCCACAATGGGGTGAAAGTAATTGCATGATCCCACACTATGTCTACCTAGCAAATACTTCAGGTTTAAAAGTGGGAATCACCCGGCATACCCAAATTCCAACTCGCTGGATTGATCAGGGCGCTACCCAAGCATTACCCATATTTAAAGTAAGTACACGCTTACAGTCAGGCTTGGTCGAAGTTGCATTAGCTGAGTTTATTGCCGATAAAACTAATTGGCGAGCGATGCTAAAAGGTAGTGCAGATGCGTTAGATTTAAAAGCAATTGCCAGTGAATTAAAACCTAAGATTGCCGAGAAGTTGGCTAGTGTTAGCCTTAAATATGGCGCTGACGCAGTTACTGAATTGGATGAAGAGGTGGTACATTTAAATTTCCCTGTTCAGCAATATTTAAGTAAAATATCATCGTTTAATTTTGATAAAACAGCTGAAGTTTCAGGCACGTTAGTCGGTATAAAAGGGCAGTATTTGATTTTTGAAACTGGCGTGATTAATTTACGTAAATTTACTTCTTATCATGTAAGTTTGCAGGTAAATTGATTATTTTAAAGGATAATTAGCTGAGATAGGCTAAACTAAATTTATTATTTGTGAGTTAAATTTATAACGAAGTTGCATATAGCGAAGAAAAACATTTTGTTATGCAATAAACCATCTGATTGAATATAACTTATAAGAATTAAAATGTCGTATAAGGAGTCTACGACAGATTTATTTTGGGATCATTATGATGAATGTTAACGACTATGTAGAACAAGCCAGTGAAATATTTGTACTGTCGGATTCCTTTGTCCGAATTAAGGAGTTAATTGACGACGAAAGCTCGACAATTGACGATATTTCAGATGTTATTTTATTAGATCCCGCATTAGCGGCAACCATTTTAAAATTAGGTAATAGCTCATTTTTTAATTATCCAGGTAAAATCGATACGGTTTCTAAAGCAGTATTGGTGTTGGGTATCACTGAAGTATATAACTTAGTGATAGCTTTTTTTACTAATAAAGCTTTTAAAAGGCTAAATGCTGAGCAGGATTATTTAGACGACTTTTGGTGTAAAAGTGTAGATTGCGCGCTAATTGTTAAATACATCGGGGGTAAACTTAACTTTCCGAATGCTGAACGGCTATTTATTTTAGGCTTATTACATAACTTAGGTGAACTTGTCGTTCAACAGTTATCACCAGACAAAGTGTCTGAGGCGAGCAATTTTTCTTTGACAGAACTACCTTGGGAAAAACAAAATCAATGTCTGGGCTTTACTTATGGAGAATGTGCCGCTGAACTTTTAAAACAATGGCAATTACCCTTTAGTATTATCGAGCCAATTCGTCATCAAGATGATAATGATTTTTCGTTTAGTAGTAATGAAACCAAACTTTTGTATTTAGCAAAGCGAATTATGCTGAGCCAATTTGATTGCAGTACTCATCCGCTTGAGCTTTTGTTAACCGATGATGCAATAGCGCAATTACCTATTGATGAAAACCTTATACAAGGCGCTAATAATTTTTGTGACCTTGAGCGTTTAAGTATTTTGGCCATTCTCAATCCAGGTGCGGCAATGATTTATTAATTGTCACTACGCCCTTGAATTTTATTATGCTTCATTAACCAAAAATTAACTTAATAGCGATAATTCCCTAGTGCAGAAGCTAAATACAGCTTTTGCACTTTTGTCTTAATACTTTTAATGTTTATACCTCAATAACTGCCATTTTTTAACCTCCTCCATCAATACAACACTGAAAAACGTCAAAATTTTTCAGTACATCACTAATTGAATTGTTTAGTTAATGCCTTATCTCAATTGAAATAACTCACCCTAAGTGTTGAATTTATTAATTCAATTGACTTTATTTTTCCACTTAAATTAGCCGCTTAATATCGCACTCTTTAACCAATGCGTACTGGCGATTTAAACGCGTCGCGTTGATGTATGTTGCACCAGTAGCTTGCAAGATGATTTTTTGTCGCACTGTCGTGGTGCGAAAGCCTTAAGCGGAAAATGCGTATCTAGCTGTTTTATATGACTTATTGTTGTTGGCACGAGGTTTGATAGGTACTCGTTAACGAATAATAAGGGAAAGTAAAATGAAACTAGTAAGCGCAATAATAAAACCATTCAAGCTTGATAATGTCAGAGAGGCTATTTCTGAGATCGGTATTGAAGGTTTAACCGTCAGTGAAGTCAAAGGTTTTGGCCGTCAGAAAGGTCATACAGAACTATACCGTGGTGCAGAATATCAAGTGGATTTTCTACCAAAAGTAAAACTTGAGATTGCGGTCAATGATGATGTTGTTCAACGTCTCGTTGAGGCGATAATCGAAGCCGCACATACCGGGAAAATTGGTGATGGCAAAATATTTGTTTATGACCTTGAGCAAGCCGTGCGTATTCGTACTGGTGAACAAGACGTTGAAGCGATTTAGGAGCACACTATGGAACAAAATATTTTTCAACTTCAGTACGCAATGGATACTTTTTATTTTTTAATCTGTGGTGCATTAGTCATGTGGATGGCGGCAGGTTTTTCGATGCTGGAAGCGGGGTTAGTTCGAGCGAAAAATACCACAGAAATTTTAACTAAAAACGTCGCACTTTATGCTATTGCTTGCATGATGTATTTATTTGTCGGTTACGACATTATGTATGGTGGTGGCATATTTTTATCGGGCATTGAAACGGTGGACCCAGCCAAAGTTTTAGCTGACTTTTCAACCCGCGAAGATGGCTTTACTGGTGCGGCGATCTATTCAGCGGCATCTGATTTCTTTTTCCAAGTTGTTTTTGTTGCTACCGCCATGTCAATTGTCTCCGGCGCGGTAGCCGAACGTATGAAGTTATGGGCATTTCTAGCCTTTGCAGTAGTATTGACCGCATTTATTTATCCAATGGAAGGAAGTTGGACTTGGGGCGGTAAGGCTGTTTTTGGCCTATACACTTTATCTGAACTTGGTTTCTCAGATTTTGCGGGTTCAGGTATTGTTCATATGGCGGGCGCAGCAGCGGCATTAGCTGGCGTATTATTGCTGGGCGCACGTAAAGGAAAATATGGTGCAGATGGCCACGTAAATGCAATACCAGGCGCAAACTTACCTATGGCAACCTTAGGTACATTTATCCTGTGGATGGGGTGGTTTGGCTTTAATGGTGGCTCAGTATTGAAACTCGGCGATATTGCTAGTTCACATTCGGTTGCTATGGTGTTTCTAAATACTAATGCAGCAGCGGCGGCTGGCGCAATAGCGGCATTGATTTTAGCGAAAGTACTGTTTAAAAAAGCAGACTTAACCATGGCATTAAATGGTGCGTTGGCAGGGCTAGTGGTTATTACCGCAGAGCCGTCTACACCAACACCATTACAGGCAACATTGTTTGGTGCTATTGCCGGTATTGTGGTTGTTTTCTCAATTATCAGTTTAGATAAAATAAAAATTGATGATCCGGTTGGCGCTATTTCGGTGCACGGTGTTGTCGGTTTACTGGGCTTACTGTTAGTGCCAGTTACCAATACGGCAGCAACAATAACCGGACAGCTAATCGGTGCGGCGACAATTTTTGTTTGGGTATTTGTGACTAGTTTTGTGGTCTGGTTTATCTTGAAGAAAGTTGTCGGTATTCGAGTTAGCGATGAAGAAGAGTATGAAGGCGTTGATAAATCAGATTGTGGTATGGAAGCCTATCCTGAATTTACGCGCGGTTAAACTACTCAAAGCGTAAGAAAAAATCATAACGCCTGTGTCTTGATTTACACAGGCTTTATGATTTTAGCCGAGCAATATTTAACCTTAAGCACATCTAACAAACTAGCCATGTTGAAATATTTGTCAAAGTTTACTGCCATTAGTAATAAAATGTGTAAAATTAACACATTAGTCAATATGTTTATTAGTGGATTGTTACATGGCAAGAGAGCAGTTTGGTGTTTGTGCGGAGCCTAGCCTGCACGGATATTATTTATTATTTAATGCCTTAGATGATAAAAATTTATTTTTACGTAAAGCACTATCACGTTTGCCGGCCTTATTTGATAAATATGCAGATCGTTTTTCAGAAGCTAATTTAGCCGGGGTTATCGCTATTGGCACAAACTTTTGGGATGAACTCTTTCCGCAAGGTCGTCCAAAGTACTTGCGACAGTTTCCCGAAATGGCCGTTGAAGACCGAATCGCTCCTGCCAATAACTATGACCTTTATATTGAAATTAGAGGCGACAGAGCTGACGTCAATCATATTGTTGCCACAAAAGTTTGTCAGCTATTGGCCGATAGTGTCGAATTGGTTGAGCAAGTTAGGGCGTTTCGGTTTTTAGATGGTCGAGACTTAACGGGCTTTGTTGATGGTACTGAAAATCCACAAGGCCACCATCGCCGACGAGTTGCTCTCATCAATGAAGAACAAGATGCCGATTTTTCTGCCGGGAGCTACTTACATATTCAGCGTTATCGTCATAATTTGAATTTGTGGAATTCATTGGAAGTGAAAGAGCAAGAGGATACTTTCTCACGCACCAAGGTTAATAATGACGAGTATTCAGAAGAGAATAAAGCGCCAACCTCGCACATCAAACGTGTAAATTTAAAAGATAGTGAAGGTAAGAGCATTGAAATATTACGGCAAAGCATGCCTTACGGTGATATGAAAATGCAGGGATTGTTTTTTGTATCTTACTGTCACTCGCCTGAGCCCTTTGAATTAATGCTTAAAAGCATGATTTCGGGCGATGCTCATGGCCATAGTGATCATTTGCTCAAATACACGCAGGCAGAAACCGGTGCCGCATTTTTTGTACCTAGCTTAAATTTGTTAGCCCAACTGGATGAATAAGACTCCAGTTTAATCTCAACGCGGTATGATTTAGCTGCGCAATACCGCGTTGAAAAATGAGTTGCATAGATTAATAGGTTAAATTTTTCAAAAATAACGCTTCAAGCTTTGAAATAGTTTGTTTAATTTCTTTGACGTCAGTCGGGGCAATAAAGATAGTATCATCACCGGCAATAGTGCCAAGTACGCCATCACTTTTACTTAAACTATCCAGTAAGCGCGCGATTAATTGTGCCGCACCAGGACTGGTTCTAATAATCACCATGACATCATTGTGCTCAATATCGAGTACTAACTGTTTTAGTGGGCTTTTAGCTGTTGGCATGCCTAATTCAGCCGGCAAACAATAAACCATTTCTTGGCGTGCATTTCGGGTCCGTACCGCACCAAACTTGCTTAACATACGCGATACTTTTGATTGGCTAATATTTTCAAAACCTTGAGATTTTAAAGCCGTGGCTATATCACCCTGTGAACTAAATTGTTCCTGCTTTAATAAATCTTTAAATGCTTGTACTAAAGCTTCTTGTTTTTGTTGTCCGCTCATATAGGCTCACTACCTGATAAAAATTATGCTCGACGAATACTCGCTGTTATTACTTAATACCTAAGTATTATTTCATAATTTCCATTATACGTTATCCTTATAATCCAAGACAGGTGAAAAATGCTAAGTCGATTAAATTATCAAAGGTTGAGCGGAGAATAAACTAATCCGTTTAGTAAAATCATTGTTTTTTGGTCACTTATACTATATCTTTTCGCCGACAAGTTATTACGTAATTACTCAAATTTCGGAGACATCAAATGAAAGTTGCTGTGCTAGGCGCTGCTGGTGGTATTGGCCAAGCGTTATCTTTACTATTAAAA
>TARA_R110000737_G_scaffold305768_1_pt1 | contig 21547 bp, 20 predicted proteins | sample TARA_R110000737 | Tara Oceans TARA_R110000737 (sample SAMEA4398027) | marine metagenome | biome: Polar Biome; feature: [SRF] surface water layer (ENVO:00010504); material: water (ENVO:00002006), including particulate matter (ENVO:01000060) such as... | depth 5 m | reverse complement strand
GGCAGATTAGACAGTAGTTATTTAATAATAGTCTTTCCTATTAGTCGGCCTGCAACACTTATTGTTCTCAGAGGTTGCTTCCTAAGATGCTTGGGGTTTTAGGTGCAGAGAACCTAAGCTTGTTCGTCAACAAGTCTTTATTTAAGTTAGTGTGAACCTTATTTTACAAGGTCAGCTCACGATTCCTTGATGCAATCATTGCGTTAGTGGGTTATTTACATAGAAATAGTTTCTAATACCATGCTACCGATTGTATGTCTATTAATGCTTGTTTCTTTCGTACTGTCTGATAGTACTGTTAAGAGGGTTTGGCTTATTTATACCCATATGCCTCTCTGTTTCTTTTGTTAAATGATTGTCTAATACTATAGCAATTATTAGCATACCTATTGATACTAATACTACAATTGAAAGGAATGTAATCATAATGAAAAGGATTTAGTTAATAAATGTTAAACTTACTTAAACGCTTAAATATAAATGGACATTGACACAAACTGTCACAAGACGACTTGACAATGTAAATTATATTCTGTACCTTTGGTGGGTAAGTGGTTATATACATACTTAAGACTTCTAAACGCTTAAATAATACAACAGCTTACAATCGCAAAACTACTTGCAAGAAAAGGGAAACAGGGAGACGCATAGTCGACCATGCATAACCTATTCATTCACAAGGTGTTAACCTAACATCTCGCAAGCATATCATATACATAGTATACATAATCATACACATTATAGCTCAGAAAGGGCTTATAGTTGTGGTTCGTACTCGTACACACACAAGAATATTTACTGCATATATACCAGGTATGATAGTGGAAACGGTAGACTCAGCGTCAGAGATGGTAAAAAAAAGAGAGAGGGTGTAAGCCCTCTTCCTTTATAATCTTCTTTTGTACCTCTTAATTGAACACCAGGCTAAGAGCCCGATGAACAAGTAAGAGATGCAAAGCAAGACAAGCCAAGCAAACAGTTCTAAGACCATTATAAGTCGAATTCCTCTTTGGTTGAGTTGTAATCTGCACTTGACATAACTGAGTCAGATGCAGGAATAGAAGCACGATTGGTCTTGTTCTCTTCACCTTTAGGTGACATAAGATTACCATTCGTACTCCAAGCGACCTGAAGCTCACGACCTCTGAACTTATTAAAGTCGTAAGACTCTTCCCTGAATTCCTCAAGTAGTCCTGCATCACGAATGATGTAGTACAGCTTGTTAATCATCGGGTCAGACTTGTAAGTTGTTTCGAAGTACGAGTCCTCGAATCCCTTACGCTTGAGAAGGTCTCTTGTCTTAGTCCACTTAGGTGAAGTGTGGGACAAGTTCTCAAGTGCAGTAGAGTACGCAAACTTTACGAACTCCATTTGCAAGTCAGCGGTGTTCTGCACACCATTCACCGTTCTTGCCTCTTTAAAACGAAACCATTCGTTCTCAGTTTGGTAGTCAGGTAATTGGAATATAGCAGTAACTCTACCTCTCGATAAGGTAAAGTTGTGAAGGATAACAGAGCGAGTCTGACCTTTAACCGCACTAACAGGAATGTCAAGACAAGTCAAGTCTTGTACTGCTGTTAAGTAATCTGCCTGTGTTGGTTGAGTAGCAACAGGCTCTGCTACAGTAGTCGTTGCCGTAGCAACAGGGTCTTCACCCAAGTTAAAGAAGTTCTTCATAAGAAGTGTAACTAATTTAAATTGTACGAACACTGAGTGCATTCGCTTGCAAAAAAAGGGTTTCAGTAAGCTTGGGATGGGTGTAAAAAAAACACAAAGGCACGGGGCATGTTAACGATAGACAATCGTACTCACAAAACCACAAAAAATTTTTAGCTATCTTTGGGAGATAAACAAAAAAAATACCATGAAAAAGAAAGGACCAACAAAAAAACCTAAGAGTAAAGAGGTAGAGCCTATGCTTAATAAGAAAACCAACCTGGGTAAGTTTATAAACACAGCTGGTACTATATTAGGAGGGCCTGCTCTCTGGGCTAAGAAAGGAGTAGAGCATATTAAGAAGCTAAGAAAAGACTCAGGGATGGACCCTAAGAAAAGAGGTGGACATTTAAGTCAGTATGACTAACTAACTAAAATAATAATATTATGTCAAAAGAATCAAGAGCTCTTAGGCTTAGAAATAAATCGACAAAACTTCGCACAAATGCTATGAATGCAGATATAGCAGGTAAGTCAGGTAAAGCTACTAGGCTAGAGACTAGAGCTCAAAATAAGCTTAATAGAGCTAATAAACTTTCTCCACCTTCTACGTATAAACACGGAGGACACTTGAATCAACACGATTAATTAAACAATAAAGATACAATTATGCCAGACCCAACAAACAAAGTCAAGAGAGCGAAGAAAACGAACACCACTACTACAGTAAAAGTTAAGCCAGTTAAAAAAGCTAATTGGCAGAAGCAGATAGATGAGTTGGGTGGCTCTGCTTCTATATGGAATGACCCAAGTGCTGTGGGTGTTTCTATGGACGATATAAGTGCATATTACAAAGCTTCAGAAGCAAAAAAGAAACCCAAAAAGAAAAGAGGTGGCTCTATAAGTAAAGACTCTTGGAGTAATAGAAGTAACCAAAGGGATTAGTTATGAGGCAACCAAGGAAAAATAAACGAACAGGGTTGTCTGGTGGCTATAGTAATAATAGACGTAGTAGCTTCTTAACAGACATAGGGTCTTCTTTAAAAAAGATTCAAGACGCTGTGTATAATCCTAAACGGTCTCAAGGATACGTAAAGGCAGGGAAGAAGTGGGTATCTAAGGATACTAAGAGTATGGCTAAAGATGTCATGAAGCATGATGTTGACTTTAATAAGTTCAACTCTTATGCCTCTAAGTCAGGTAGACTTAAGAAATCTGGAACTAGAAAGAGTAGAATGCAAGATGCAGCGGATTTAGTTATAGCTTCTAAGAAGGAAAAAAGAGAAGGAGACGATTCTTTGTACAATACATACGCTACTTTAGGTGAGCAGAAAACAAAAACTACTCCTACCACTAGTAATGTAACGGCAAGTACTACTCCTACTGAGACTACTGCTTCTACTACTAAGAAGCCTGCTAAAAAAAATAAAAGTCAACGGTCTTCTGTGTCTTTAAGTAGCTTGGGTGTGAGCCTGAATTACTATAAGCAAGGAGGACAAATGAAGAGAACCCCAAAAAGTGGGCAACACGATTAGGATATAATGGTGAATTAATATTATATTTGCGACAAGAGGTTTGGTTTCTAAACCCTTTCTTGTCATAATAAGTTTTAATAAGGAGTTCTAAATCAGTTCTCCTTATTTTTTTATCTATATTTGTAATATGACAAAAGCTATTAAAACTAATTTCGGAGTTGTACGCAAGAATTTAAAGGGAGAGCTAAAAGGTTACGTTAACTTTGGTAAGAAGTACTTCCACAAGAGTGAAGAAGATATAATGATGGATTACGTAGACCATGGATATGTCGTAGAGAGTAACGAATATGTGCTCCAAGGTGGCAGCAGGACTGTGTACTTATACAAATACAAAGACGAGTTCGGGATGGTTCACGAAGACGAGTTGCCACAGATAGAACATCCTACAATGGTTATGGTAACAAAACTCAAGCAAATATGTACTTAGTAAAACTAGATAAAACAGGAAACGTAGTGACGGATGATTCCGTATACGCTATTGAGGAATTCAGAGCCGTGTTAGAAGCTAAGTCACTAGGGAGGAAAGGAATGCTTTGGGTTTCTTTGTTTACTGATTACGATAGTATATACAGACACTTTACGGAAACGGAAAGAGCACGCATGATAAGTAGTAATGTGTTTGGTAATTACGACTGGAAGGGTATAAAAAATGAAAAAATTGCTCACGCAATCTCTAAGTACAAGGAGCTTCAGTTCGACCCTTTAGATGCACAGCTTGCCGTGTTTAACGAAAAGATAAATCAGTATACAGAGTTCTTAAAGAACGTAAACATATCTGAGGATAACGCTGCCGACATGCAGAAGGTTATGATAGGTATAGATAAGATGCTATCTACTAGACAAAAACTATTAGATACTATAGAGCGTCGTGGAGACCGAGCTAAAATATCGGGAGATGCTGAGATGAGTTATTTAGAGAAAATGCAATCCATCATTAAGTAATGAATATAAAAAAATATTCCCCTATAATATACGAAGGTATACCTGACATTAATCCTGACAGTGCAGCCTACAGAGAGTTCTGGGATATGCAGATTGAAAGATGTAAGCATGGGTACAAACCCAAAGGCTTAGACCCTATATCTGGTAAACACTATTATTATTTAAACTTCTATAAAATCCTTGGTAACTCAGGAGAACGGGGTGGGCGTAAAACTCTTATAGCTCCCTGGTATAGAGATATGGATAAGGAATACTTTGACTTATTTGAAACGTGTAAAGATGAAGAGAAAGGAATGATTGTAATAAAAGCCCGTGATAAAGGTTTTAGTTATATGAACTCTGGTATACTCGCTCAGGAATTTACATTCTACCCATTTAACGAAGTAGGGATAGCAGCAGGATTACAAGTTACAGCAGATTCATTCTTTGAGAAAGTTAAGAAGGGTGTTTATAATCAAAGCGATATATTTAGACACTCCATACTTAAAGACACTGACGCTTTGTTAAAGTCAGGATTTAAGAAAAAGAATAGAGATGGTAAGTGGGATGTAGGAGGCTTTCAGTCTAATGTGCATTGCAGAACAATGAGTAACCCTGAAGTTTTCAAGGGTGAGCGTTTATCTGTTATGGTATTCGAAGAGGCTGGGGAATTTAAAGAACTTCTAAATGCATACATGTCATCTAAGGCTTGTTTCATGGATGGAGATGTTCAATTCGGTGTTCCTATTATTGGAGGTACTGGTGGTGACATAGAAACCTCTTCTAAGGATTTTATGGATATGTATTACAATGCTGATGCGTTTAATCTTATCCCTATGTTTATTCCAGCAACAAGGTGTTATCATGGCTTCTTTGATGCTAAAACGGGAACTTCTGATATAGTAAATGCTGAGAAAAAACTATTTGCTGAACGACAACAACTGAAGCTTAGTAATAACCAAAAAGGTTTTAACCTTCACGTACAAAATTACCCCCTTACGGTAGAGGAAGCTTTCTTACAAACAAAGTCATCTAAATTCAATGTAGCTAAGATAAACGACCAGCGTAGTACAATCCTTTCTAGTAGTGAGGTAGAAAACCAAATACAAAGTGGTAGATTGGAGTGGGCTGACGGAACTATGAACGTAATCTGGCATCCAGACAACGATGGTCCGTATAAAATACTAGCTCATCCTATGACTGAGTATAAAGGCTTAGATATAGGTGGTATTGATTCTTATGACCAAGATATTGCTGACTCGTCTAAATCATTAGGTTCAGCAATTATATATAGAAGATTCTACAACACTGAAATGGCTAGTAATTATGTAGTAGCCGAATATACAGAAAGACCAAAGACTGCAGAGGAATTTTGGGACGGATGTCTTAAGCTCGCTGTTTATTACAACTCTCAAATGTTAATTGAGTATACCAAGATAGGTATTATTGATTACTTTAACAGAATGGGAGGTATGAAGTATATGAAGGAAAGACCCAAGACGGCTCACTCTCCTAGGACTGTAAACAGGAATAGGTATGGTATTCAAATGAATAAACATACTAAGGCTGTAATGGAACAGTACTTAAATAAGTACGTAGAAGAAAATTGTGAGGATATTTGGTTTATTACTTTATTAGACGAATTAGCAAATTATGGAGTACGAAATACTGACCGTGTTATAGCTTTTGGACTATGCCTTATACATGACATAGACATATACGAAAAAAGTGTTAAATTTGGAGAGGAAAAACAAAGTAATCTAGGATTTGTATATTATAAGCGAGAAAATGGTAGACTTGTACCGTACAAAAAAGAATTGATATGACATACAATAATAGAAGCGTACCTCGTCAGGCAATACCTGAAAGTGAGAAAACCTTAGAATGGTGTAAAGACAATTTACGTGCTATAACTAAAACGTTAGGTTCAGGTGGTAAACACAATGAGTCTATAAACAAGGATATAGCCAATTACAACCTGTACAACGGCTTTATTAACAGTAAGGACTATGAATACATCACTGAGCAATACGGAGTCCCGTATCCTGCTCAAATGAACAATTTTCCTCTCACTCAAACTAAGATAGATTTGCTTGTTAATGAGGATACTGAAAGACCTCTTGACAAGAAGGTATCTTCTATTAATAAAGACGCAGCATTAAGAAAGGAGAAATTTAAAGTTTCCTTAATTGCTAATAAGCTACTGGAGGATATAAATTCTCAATTTAAAGACCAATTTAATGTAGACGCTCCTTCTGAAAACGAAGGGTTTCCTATTCCAGAAGACATAGATACCTTTATGCGTTATGAGTATAAAGAACTTATAGAGGAGGTATGTCAAGACGGATTAGATTATTTAGTAAATAAATACAGACTTAAAGATGCCTTTAGAGATGGATTCAGAGATTTCTTGGTAACAGGAAAGGAATTTTATAAGGTATACATTAAGAACGGAGACCCGTTTGTTCGTAGAGTAGACCCTAGAGCTTGTATATGGGATATGTCAATTCAAAATGACTATATAGAAGATTCTCAATGGGTGGGTGAAGAAAGATGGATGACTATTAACGAAATCTTAGATGATTACCGTGACGAGTTAACTAAAGCCGATGTACAAGAATTAGAGGAGATGGGTAGCTTAAACGACATGGAAGGTGTTGCAGCTTACAATGAAGGTCTCGACTGGTTACAGTACGATAAAAATAAAGGCATAAAAATAAGAGTAGTTTCAGCGGAATGGAAGTCTGTAAAACAAATAAAGTATAAAGTATCAGAAAACAAACACAACCCAAGCGAACCCTTCAAGAAGGTAGTTGGAGAGGATTATAAAGAAAGAAAAAAAGAAAAAGTACAGAATGTTTATATAGATGATATATGGGAGGCTACTGAAATAGGTGGTAAGATATATGTTCAATGTAGACGAAGACCAAATCAAGTACGCTCTGTAGATGATGTAGGAACAACTGCATTATCTTACGTAGGATGTGTTCATAACTATTCTACTGGTAATTCTAAGTCCCTTGTAGACTTATTACGACACGTACAGATGATGTATAATATAGTTCATTACCATATTGAGCTTACATTAGCTCGTTCTGGTGGTAAGGCAGTAGTTTATGATGTATCGCAAATGCCTACAGATATGGGTATGGACATGCAGAGTGTAATGTATCATTTGAAAACAGATGGTATTATTCCTATAAACTCGATGCAGGAAGGACAAGATGCAGCTAAGTTTAATCAATTTCAACAAATAGATTTCACGTTATCTCAATCTGTTCAACAACTTATTAACCTTAAGTTAATGCTAGAACAGACTGCTGGTTATATTTCTGGAGTATCTCCTCAACGAGAAGGTGCTGTAGGTCAATACGAATACGTAGGTAATGTTCAACGCTCTGTAGTACAATCATCTCTCTCTACTAAAGGTTGGTTCTTCCAACACGGAGAAGTTAAGAAGATGGTATTCAGTAGGTTATGTAATTTAATGAAAGTAGCATGGTCAGGTGGTAAGAAAGCTGGGTATGTATTAGGCGATGGTGGTTATAAGTTTTTAAATGTATTACCTGATATTGCACTAAACGATTATGGAGTATTCTTAGGTGATTCTGGTAAAGATGATTCTCTACGTCAGGTTGTCCAACAAATGTCTCAAGCAGCTTTACAACAAGGTAGTCTTACGATGTTAGATGCAATCAAAGTATTGAAGTCAGAAAGTTTAGCAGAAGCAGAGACAGTTCTAGAGAAAGGTCTTGCTACTATGAAGAAAATGGCTGAACAACAAAACGCTGCAGCTCAACAACAACAAGCAGCAATATCAGAACAACAGCAAGAACAAACAAAAGCAGAAACTGAAATGAAGCAAGCTGAATTACAAACAAAAATTAAAGTTGCAGAAATTAACGCTAAATCTAGCATTGATGTAGCAGAGATTCAAAGTGATACAAGACTTCAAGCAGAAGACACTAAGGAAAGGAACAAGTTAGTTCTAGAAGGCGTTAAAGCAGACCTACAAGAACAGATGAAGGTTAGCGAAAGCCAGAGAGCCATATCCTCAGTGAAACCTAAACAATAAATTATTATCTTTGTAAAAAGTAAGCAAGATGGAAAAAAGCGAAAACAGTATCATTGAACAAGTAGTTTCTGAGCAAAAGGAAGCAGCATTTGACCCAACATCATTTGCATCGTCAGACATTCTAAAGGAGTTAGCTCCTACAGAACAAGAGGTAGTATCTGAGGTGGAAGCAGAAAATGTAGCCGAAAAAGAAGAGACTGTGTCTTTTGAAGAAAAAGAAGTCGAAACGGAAGTAGTGGATGACGACGGTTTCTCTTGGGATAGCGTAGAGGTTGAGGCTAAAGAAGAAGTAGTCGAGGAAAAACCAGAAGAAGTAGCAGCAGAAGAAGATTGGGATGATGTCCCACAAGCTGAAGTTGCTACATCAGAATGGGAAAACATCGGTACAGAATTTGGAATAGAAGCTAAGACAAAAGAAGAGTTAGTATCTAAAGTAAAAGAGATGATGGAAAATCCTGTAAAGGATAATGATGTTATCGTAAATTTACAAAACTTCCTAAAGGAATCAGATGCTGACTTAGTTTCTGCCGACATGAAAGCTGCTGGGTATGACGATGACAACATCGAGGATACCGTAAAAAGATTGAAAGACTCTGGGTTACTTGTTAGAGAGGCTACTCAAATCAGAACACAACTACAGACTCATATTAAAAATGAGAAAGGACGTTTAAGAAGTGAAAAATCTGATTCAGAGAAGCAAGAAAAGGAATCGAAAATAACCGCTAGAAAAGACCTGCAAACCCACATTAAGGACCAGGAAAAGTTTTTTGGAGGTAAAGTAACACCAGTAGAGAAAAAAGAATTATATAATTATATAGTAAAAGGAGATTTCTCCGAAGAAATATTTAAGTCACACGCCAATGTTGCAGAGGCTGCGTTTCTTTGGAAAAATAAGGGTAGGATATTTAAAATGATGAAGACGCGAGGCGTTGAACAAGGTAAATCTTCTATTCTAGACAACATCACTTCTCCTAGTAAGAATAACAGGAGCGATAATTCCTTCGAGACTAAGTCTGAAGGTTTCAATCCTAAGTCATTCCTTGCTTAACAATATTGTTATGTAGTAGTTAAATTAAATTAATTATCATTTAAAACAAAAACAAAATGAAGGTTTACAGTGCAAAATATGACCCAATATATAATACATCGGATAACTCCCTTGTAAACAATATGTTAAAGTACCCTGAGATTGCGAAGAAGATTATTGAATTATATCCTCGCTACTCTATGACGTACTTACTAGAACGACTTGGTTTCGGAGCTAGTGAAAAAGTAATTGGTGCAGATACTTTCGAGTGGAAAGTAATGAATCGTTACAAGTCTCCTGCTAAAGTTAAAACAGAAGAAACTTTTGCTATCGTAGCAGGAACTTCAAATACCGTAGACATTAAAGATGACGGTACTGACACTTGTATGATTGCAGAAAACGATGTTATTAGATTTTCTAATGGCGGTACTGCTTTAGTTACTGGCGTAGGAGCTGTAGCTTCATCAAAAAGAATTGTAACCTTTACAGGTATCAGTGCTGGTGCAAGTACAACTTTCGCAGTAGATGACGTAGTAGGTGTGATTGGTTCTGCTTATGGACAAGGTTCTGCTGGTGATACAGTAGGTCAAGGATATGCTTACCCAGAAACTCACCGTAACCACTTAACTCTTTCTCGTAGAAGATGTAAGATTAACGGTATTGACTTACACGATGTAACGTGGGTTGAGCATAACGGAAGTCGTCTTTGGTACTTTACTAAAGAACAACAAATGACTGACCAGTTCATGTATGAATTAGAGCTTAATCGTTGGTTCGGTAAGTCTTCTATGAATGGTACATTATCTTACCCTGGAGACCAAGGTTCGGTAGTAGATTCTGGATTACCTATCATGGGTGATGGTATCTTAGCTCAAATCGCTTCTAGTAACAACTTAACTGCAAGTGCTGTTGGAATTTCAGAAGGTGAGTTACTTAAGTTTATTGGACACTTATCATTGAATTCATTAAAGCCTAGTGGAAATGAGTATGTTGTATTCACAGGAATGCAAGGTATGATTCAATTCCAACAAGCAATGACTGCACACTTAGCAACAATGGGCGGTAGCGCTGGTTTGATTGCTGACAAGTCAGGAAATGAAGTAAGAGTTGGTTCTAACTTTACATCTTATACTGCATTAGGAAACAACATCAAACTGGTACACAACCCATGTTTCGATGACCCTAATATCTCAGGTGTAAATTCTGGTATTGGTTCTGGAGACTTTAATTCTGCTTCTTTATCTGGATTAATGGTATTTATGGATATGTCAGTACAGGACGGAGTAGCTAACGTAGAGCTTATCGCTAAAGGCGCTGAAGGATACAACAGAAACTACGTTAAGAAATATGTAGCTGGTATGATTAACCCTAATGACCCATCTTCTATGATGGCTGCAAATGGGAATGATACTTTCGAGGTACATATCTTATCTGAATCTGGTGTAATCGTAAGAAACCCACAATCGTGCGGTGTTATTAAGCCAGCTGGATTTACTCTATAATTTATTAATAAAGAAAAAAGAAAAAGATGGCTATAGATGGAAATTTACAATACTCGAAAAGTGCATTAGGTAACTACCTAACAACACGTAAGAAAGACTTGCAACATATTATCACAGCAGCGTTTGATGCCGACAAAGACATCGCGTTAACTGATGAGAATACTGGAGCAGTTGTGCTAGTACCTGTTACAACGGCAGCGTCAACTATTACTCTACCAACAGCAGCAGCTGGGTTGAATTTTAAGTTGACTTGCGGAGCTAACAATGCTGCTCACACTATTACTATTGCAGGAACCTTTAAGGGGTCTGTAGTATCAGCTAGTTCGGTAGCGACAGCAACTGGAACTGCTTTAGTGATTGCGGCAAGTAAGTTTAAGATTGGTGATGTTATTAGCTTAGTTTGTGACGGTACAAACTGGTTGGTTTCAGGTCAATTACTAACTGGAACTGCGGTATCAGTATCATAATTAGAAATAATTAAATTCATATTCACCCCCTTCTCTGGAGGGGGTGTTTTTAACTTTAACTAACAAAAGCAAGATGGAGATTACAAAAAATTTAATTGTGTACAAGCACACGAAGTACAAGAAGATTTCAAACTTTAACTTAGGTAGTGATTACAAAGATAAGGCAGGGAAGATTCATTACTTAAAAGATGTAAATGGGTTGGACACGAACTTCGTTACAAGTTCAGCTTCATTTATTTTAAATAAGTCAGTAGAGAACGATGTTCTAACTGATACTTGGCTAAAAGGTCATCCAGACATCCTTTCAGGCTGGGAGAGAACAGATGTAGCTCAAAAGGAGCAAGAAGATACTAAGGAAACTTTAGATTCAGCACAAGCAGTTATAGAGGCTGCTAAGATGAATGTAGACGATGTACTTACATTTGCCAAGCTAAGAAAAATGAATGTCAAGTCTAATACAGACGTTTTAAGAGCTAAAATCATTAAGATAGCTCAAGATAGTCCTCAAGGATTTATGGACACCCATTTTGACCCTGAAAAGCACTACAGAGTGTTCGTACTTGATGCTTTAAAGTCAAAAAATCTCTCTTATAAAAACAGTACCTTTATGTACGGAAAAGAAGCGATTGGGACTAACGAAGAACAAGTAATTGTTTGGCTTAAGGACAATAAAGATATTTTTGCTTTAATCAAGCATGAATTGAGAGGCGACGAACCCGCAGCTAAAAAGAAAACAACAGTAAAACAATAGTAAATGGCTATTATCTCTAGTACAACAACAATGTATGCCAGAATCAGGCAAATAGTCGACAGAGAAGATGTCGCTTATTTTGACGACTCTCAATTACTACATTACACTGAGATGGCTACTGACGAATATGTACAACAACATTACAATATATTTGAAACTAGCCAAGATGCTAGAGACAAATTACAAGCATTAGTTGTAAATGACACTATTGATATAAAAGACGGAGTACCTGAATCTATAACTGCTATGGATGATACTGCAGTGTATTACAGGCTACTGTCTGCATATGTTACAGCTTCACCTAACGTAAATGTAAAGGTTATACAGGTATCAGACATAAATGCTTATCTAAATGACCCGTTTAATAAAGCAGACGCTAGTAACCCTGTTATATACATGGCAAGTGGTAACATTCATTCTATAGGTTTAGGTATTATTGATGTTAATGTTTCTGTAAAGTATTTAAAATACACAGTTTCATTTACGGATTTAGACGCACACACATACGAAGAGGTAGCCCAAATAGCGGCAAGAAGATTGCTTGCAACCTTAGGAGACCCAAGATACCAGTTCTTACAGGCTGAATTAATGGAAAGACTAACCCAACTCGGAGGTGGAAAAAGATAATAACGGCATATAAGGCGCTTTTGCTCCCTTGCTTTGAAAGGGTAGACGTAGGAAACTGCTCTACCCTTTCTATTTTTAAAATAGAATTATGGCAACACTAAACGAAATAGCGTACAACATAAAAAACATCGTCGAGGGTGGTGTTGGAACGGATGATTCTAACTTATCTATGAGACAGATAAAGTTTCTCGTACACGCTACTAGAGCTAATCTACTGGTTAAATACACAAATAATGGTAGAAGAACATCAGAATCTGTATATCAAATAGATTTATTAAACGCAAAAAGCTCTGGAGTGACATATAATCCTGTCTTAGGGTTTAACGATAACAGAGCTATAAGGAGTTTTGCCTACAAAGCTTCGGAAGCTGTAGAGGAAGACTATGAAGTTCTCCCTATCGTTCAAAACCACGATAGAATGTTTGTTTCATCGTCTAGGTTTATGTCTAGTAATGCTTCTAAGATAGCGTCTTTAGCAGGCGATAAGTTATACATCTTTGAAGGCTCTTCGGTAGTAGCTGCAGGGAAAATCGAAATGAAGGCAGTGTTTTTAGACCCTACTAAGGTAAGTTCTTATGTAAGTGACGAAACAACTACATATCCAATGCCTAGTGAATTAATACCGACTTTAACTCAAGAGATTATAGGAAAGACCTTGAACATGATGTATACATTAAGTTCAGAACAAAAACAACCTAACAATCAGATAGATGAGCGAGCTGAAACTAAAAAGATACAAAGATAAGTATGTAAGCTTAAAGGATATTTACAGAACAGTAAGGAAGGATTTGATATTTAAAAAGCAACTTTCTTACTCTGTATATTACAAAATAATAACAAGCTATTTACTTGAGTTAATAAAACGGGTAGCATTAAATAAAGAAGAATTTAGTCTACCCAAAATGCTAGGGAAGTTGTACATAAAGAAAATGAGTCATAAAAGACCTTTTCACGTACAAATAGATATAAACGAATCTGAAAGAACAGGAGTAATAGTACGACGGAAAATCCCTATATTAACTGATTATTACAATAAATTAGTATGGGAAAGACCAGTGAAGTACAAAACTTATAAAGTGTTACCTTTACGTAGGTTTAAGGCTTTAATAAACACAGTTAAAGAATACTAATATGCAACCACGAATAAGCGTCAAACAAGTTGTTTCCTCGGTTATAAGAAATCTAGGAGTACAAGATGCGTCAAGAGAATTCCATAACTTTGTTGAATGGGCTTTTGAGGCTGAAAAGAAAATAGGTTCTTTTAAGACTTTCGTAATAAAAGAGGCAACGCTGACGGTTGCAAACAAACAAGCAGCGTTACCTGCAGATTTCATATCACTAATAGACGTAAAGAATAGTAATGATGTCTATTATCAACCACAAAGCAAACCTTTTAAGACTACTAATGCAAGTAATGCAAACTATAAGTATTACATGTCTAATGGTTATATGAGGTTTTCTCAGGTTAATGACTTGAAGTTAATGGTTTCTTATAAAGCCTTGGATTTAGATGATGAAGGATTCCCAACTATAGAGGCTAACCATGAAGACGCTGTTTCTGCGTATATCATGTATAAGTACAAGGCAAGAGATTACTATAATCAAAACTTACCTCGCTATATTTACATGGACTTAAAAAACGAGTGGAGTAGATTATGTGGTCAAGCAAGAGGTAGTGACAATATGCCGTCTAGGAATGAATTAAGAGCTATATCTAAGTACTGGAATAGCTTAATACCAATATCTCCTGATTTTTAAAAATAAGACTTGTAATGGCTAAAAGTATAAAAGAAGAATTAAGTAGTTTATTTAGTGGCGACAAAAAACCTAATGTATTTTACAAAGGGCTGAACACTGATACAGACGCTCATGCGGTTGGTAACGACCAATACTCAGGTGCTGTAAATGTTAGGTTGTCAAATTCCGAGCAAGATTCGGTTACCTTGCAGAACATAAAATCAGACACTTCAGGTGATATTTTAACTTTCGTTACAAACAGATTAGAGTTTGACCAAGACTATAGTAGTTCTTATCCTTACGGGACAATAGCGCATACATCTTTTGTAGGAACATCGGGTACTGTGAGTTATATAAAGATAGTCGTAAAGCATATAGACGGCTCAGAATCTGTGGCTGGTATAAAATTAGACAGACCATCGTCTCCTTTTTACGAGGCTGTATACCCTAATGCTCACCAAGCAAAGCATAAAGATTTAGTAGGACACATATTACATGAAATATCTGAAGGATTAGCAGATACTACTCCTGGATTTAACTCAAATATTAAAACGACTATATCTCCTGCTAAGTTCCCTGGAGGTACTGGAGATTTACATTTCCAATCCTTAACGGGCAGCATTTTAGGGACTGACATCGACTTGCTTTATTCTGTTGATGGTGGCTCTTATGGAAGTGCTCCATTTATATACTCACATGCTTCGTCATACGATAAAGGGCAAAACACACATACGATTCAGCCATTAGCGGCAGAGAATTTTGGTGATTTTGTTGCTGTAGTAGGAAACGCAAAAATATTGACAGGGAGTGGTAATGTTTACGCAGATGAGGTAGCAAAGATTTTCTTCAACCAAGACGGAACAGTTTCACGAACAGAATTAGTTGTAGAAACTGATTTTGGCTATAGGTTATCTGATTCTGACCACGGGTATCAACCAGTTAAGTTACTAAAGGTAGATGAAAACGATAAATTCAGAAGACTTTACTTTACCGATGGGATACAACCCATAAAGACAGTAAACTTAGAAGCGAACGCAAGTTTCTATGGCGGGTTTGATTCTGTAGAAGATTTTAATTTGTTTTCTAAATCTTCCTTACGTCCAGTAGAAATTACTAAAGTAAACAACAATGGAAGCATTAATTGCGGGACATGGTCATATTGCTATAAACTAGTATCGGGAAGTGGCGCAGGTTCCGTGGTTTCCCCAATATCAAATCCTTTACCATTATTTCCTACATCTTTAGATTCTGAATACTCTACCACTATAGGTGCAGATGTTGGAGATAATTCTAACAAGTCAGTGACAATAAAAATAACAGGAGTAGATTCGTCGTACGAAAAGGCACAACTTATAGGTATACATTATTTGGATAACCTAGGTTCGGCTGCTTTTTACCTAATAAAAGAAGAAGGCATACCAGGGAATGAAACGGAGTTAACGTTAGTCCATACTGGGAATGAAACCATGACTTCTATAACAGCCTTTGAAGCTTTAGTAGAAGCTAACACCTGGGATATAGCTCAAGATATTCAAGTAAAAGATAATCGCTTATTCGCTTCCAACCTGACTAATAGCTCTTTTAACATTCCTTTTGGTTCATCATTATTTAGAGTAAAGCAGTACAAACACACGGGGGCAGGAAATAGGGTAGAAAACCTAAATGGTTCTGGTGCAGTTAAGCAAGATTTTGATGGTGTTCCGTCGAGTGGAAGTTTTGTCGCTCATAGTGGCCTGAACAACCCAGACATTGATAATCCAGTACTATATATATATGGTAATGAGGATACGTCAAAATATAGGTATGCTGAAGGACCAGACGGAACAAGTAGAACTTATTATGGAGCAAGCACTCCATCATTTTTCACTTCTGATACAGGAGTCATGGTTACTTTTAAGCAAAAACAATTCACTTTAGATGACAGAGTAAACTCTAGTGTTGGAGGAACGATGTCGGGTAGCGTGGACTGGTGGAGTGGTAGTTTTGAGAAGGTAGGTGAAGATTATTTTGTAACTTCCCCATTTTTTGGTCCTAACTCGAAGGACGGAGACGATGGTCATTTTGATAACTACCAAAGCCCAATATTTACAAATAAGTACACAGGATACATGAGGGGAGAAGTGTATAGGTATGCTATACAATTCTACGACAAACAAGGAAATAACACCTTTTCTTACCCTATCGGAGATTTAAGGATGCCTGAAATTTCGTCTGACTATAGGTATAATACTAACCCTAGCAACCCTGATAATGGGTCTCATATTGCTGGTGGATGGTCTTCGGATAATGGCGTAATACCTCCTGGTCGATTTGGACTCTGCTCAGACGAGGGTAAAGGACAGATTTTATACCCTCATTTCACAGTAAAGCTTAGTGAAGACATTAGAAGTCAAATTTCAGGATTCAATATAGTAAGAGCCGAAAGAAATGACGGAGATGAAACTGTAAGACTAGCAGGTATTCTAAATCAAACTTTACGCCACAAAGATACTTTAGGTCAAAAGGAATGCAAGAATAGATACGGCCTTCTTACGGGTCAATTATTTGATGCCAATCTACATTACCATCCAAATGATTTCGGAGATGTATCTTCAGGTGCAATTAAGCACGAAATGTATACTATAGATAGCCCTGACATAACGTTAGGTAAAAAAAGTTTTAACGCTTCAGGTAGCCAATTGATGGTGGTAGGTCAATTAAAGCCTTACTTTACTGAAGGTTCTAACCACCCTGGATGGAATGGTAGTGGATGGGAAATAATGTCAGGTACGGATAGTACTCGTCAGTACGGTAAGGGTGGCGATTGGAATTTTTGCCATTCTATATACCCATCTATTACAGTAACACCTAGCTTAGAGTACTTAAACGAACAATCAGTTTTTGCTAAATACTACAGCGACAGTCATAATAATATTTTAAACGATGCATCAAAAGCGGAAGGAAGTAACAGCACTAAGTACTTACATGACATTCACTACAGTCAAAACGTAACACCAAGAGAGGTGGTGGCAGCATCTCTATTATCGGACATGGCTTCTGATAATGATGGTTTTGTAAACTCTGGCATACAATTTAACAACGTAAGTAACGATTGGGGTCATTCAAATCAAGATGATGGAGACGACTGGGTTTCTGCTGGTGCGAGTTCGTCTCAAACAAATTTATTTTGGGGGAATATTTGTCATTTTATAAACCTAACAAGTAGTTCTTATATACACTGTTCTTATATAGCGTCAAAAGACAATGCGGGAGGTTCATCATACGACCTTAACAATTGGTATCCAGTAGGCCATAATAACGAGAGATATTTTATAACATCAAAGTTATACGTAAAGATAATTCGAAAGAATCACCCAGGTCGTTATGGTGGTTCTAGTAAGACTGTTTTCGAAAAACAAAGATGGATTAACACAGGAGCCTCTTTGCACGATGCCAATGTATTACCCGTTAATGATTTAGAGGTATTTGGTGGCGACACTTTTGTGAATTATTACTCAGTAAACAAAAAATTTGACGGTGGTAGCGCAGGGGCTTATACGACTTCAGCGGTGAAGGCAGTGCACGGAACTATATTCCCTGTAGAATCTAGAGTGAACGTGGACATGAGAAGAGGTCGTTATTTTGGAAAAGACAGACCTCACTTAAACTTAGAAGACGAGTATTTATATTCACAATCTTATTCAGCTCAAAACAATATAAAAAGTTTTCCTTCTAAGGATAGTTCAATACCTGATGTTGATAGACTCCCTCAGACTATAGCTGTATCAAACATAAAGATAGCGGGCCAAACTCTTGATTCTTTTGCTAGATTTGATGCTAACGAGTCATACGACTTAGATGCTAATTATGGAGAAATAAATAACTTATTAACATTTAGAAATGACTTATACGCTCTGCAAGATAGAGGTGTTGCTAAGTTAAGTGTAAATACGAAGTCGCTAATTAAAGACGAGTTAGGCCAGCAGATTATGATAGCATCAGGTACGGGTCAAGTTATAGACGATGACACTTACGTATCAACTACTTACGGAAGTCAGAATAGAATGAATGCTATATCTACAGAGAGAAGTATTTATTGGGTAGACCATGATAATTCTACTTTATGTAGGTTGGGAGCTTCGGGAAACACTCTAGTAGCTCAAGATTTATTGTTAGCTAAATCATGCAGAAACTTATTAAGCAACTATAGAAAATATAGACTTAACGACAACCCTCTAAGAAAACTAGGGACTGACCTTATATTAGACAAAGAAGGTGGTATACATATCTATAATGACATAACGCACGGAGAAATAGGATTTAGCTTAAACTACGCAGTAGACGCTGAAAGTGTAAGCGTTGTGACAAAGCATATAGTTTTCAGTGAAATATTGGATACCTTTGTAACTGAAAGACAGCATTTCGTAGGTACATCTTTCTTGAATCAAGGAAGGCTTTATTATAATGGAGCTTATAGAGACAATAGCTTTGCATCGACTAATAGGTCTAGAATATACACCTGTGACACCGAAGCTACGGGGAGTGATTCAGTAGGGAAGTATGTAGGGTTTTCTCAGCCTTTCTTCTCTGTAACTTTCACCGTAAATCAAGATGTGTCTAGCATAAAGGTTTTTGATAAATTAGTAGCTACATATGACGGGACAGAAAGTACGGGAGTTTTTACTAAATTTACATTTAGAACAAATCACGAAAGCATGACATTAACTAATCCTGAGAGCTTTATAAAAACCATAATAAGTAAAGATATTTTCCCTATTAAAGATACTACTGCTAGTGGTAGAATAAAAGGAAACTACTTAGAGGTTACTGCAGAAAGTACTACTACCTTTAAGGATATAAACTTATGGTCTTATTTAACTCACTATAGAAAAAACTTAATATAATGGCTTACTTCACAAACGAAAAATACGATAAGTATAAGAACCCTGCGCATACCCAACCAAAAGAGGATGGGGCTGCTACAGCTTACAATCCTACCGACAGGACTCAATTAAATCCATACTTAGATGTAGACCCGAATCAATTAGAGTCTATGTATAATCAAGAGCTTAATGCTCTAGGCTCACCAATAGACAACACTAGAGTTGCGCCATTTAAGGAAATTGGAGCTGACGGAAAGTTTGTAAAGTATCAAGGTGGGGATGAGTCTGATTATGGTGATTCTTTTTGGTCAAATAAGCTAGAAGAAGGGAAGGCAGAAGGTGCTCAAAGCTTCAAGAAAGGTGGTGCTTTAAAGCCTTATCATGAAGGTGGTGAAATGCAGCACTCTGGATACATGGGTGGCCATGAAGAAGGTGACCACAACGAAGACGGTGAATACAAACCATTCGTTGAAAAAGATGGTATTAAAGATATGTTTACTGATGACGAGGGTACTTACGATAGAGAAGGGCACGTGGAGTGGCTTTTAAACTTCGGACCAGGCAGTGAGAAACATAAAGAAGAAGAAGAGAAAAAACGGTTAGAGAATGTAACTAATTTAAGTTTTTTACCACCCAATTTAGAGGAAAAGCATCCCGATGTTTATAAAAAACTAATGGGGATGGATATGGATACTAAATCTAAGATGACTGACTACTTCTCGAATACAGTAGACTCTGCAAGAGAAAACGTGAAAGGCGTTGCTAGTGGATTATCTTGGTTCTCTGAATTAGACGTTGAGCCAGTGAAAGATATTTTAGGGGTTGCAAAGATTGAGAAAGGCGAGTTTAGAGATGTAGTCCAAGGGTATGCCGAAGCAAAGGCTAAGAAGGCAGGAGAAGATTTTGGGTTCATGAATAGAACGGCTCTAACTGGTGCTATGGCTCTTAAAGGACTGAAAAGAGGTGGCGAACTTCCAAAGAAAGTAGAGGGAGGGGGATTAACTGAAAACCAAGAAACTGCGATAAACTGGGCTAACCTCGCAACTACAGCTGTAAATGTTGGTACGGAATTAAATGAGGGTTCTAGTATTTTTAACAAAAAAGGTAATGCATACTCAGAGAACAGCCTAAAAGACACAAGAAAAGCTGCCGTAAAAGAACGAGCTAAAAAAGGAGCGTCTATTGGTGGTACTACTGGTGCGGCTATTGGTTCTGTAATACCTGTTATAGGTACAGCTGTAGGAGGTGCAATTGGTACTGCTGTAGGAGCTATAGCTGGGACTGTTTCAGGGTGGTTCGGTGGAAAAAAACAATACGAGAAAGACGAGAAAGCAGTCCTGAAAAGAGAGACTGAGGAGAACGTTAATATGATAGGTTTAGGAAATCAAATGTCTGAAACTATAGCTCAAAAGAAATCATTAGACAATACTAAGGACTATTTAGAGACGACGCTTGCAAGTGGGCCTTACGGCTCTCATAAGCGAGGAGGTATGGTATACGGTCCAAGGCACGAAGAAGGTGGCGTAATGGCTGTTAAAAACGGAAAGCCGATAGCTGAAGTGGAAGGTGACGAGTACATCATAAACAACGATATTATAAAAGACAAAAAAGAGTCTAAAGAAAGATTTAAAGTGGAAGGAACTCCTGCTCAGATAGCATCAGCTTTAAACTCATACAAAGGATACGGTGACAACACAAACCCAGGTGGTAACATATATAAAATAGGTTAAGATGGATAAGGTAAAATTAGCTGAACTAAAAAGATTAGTAGAGAAGTACACTAAAGGAACGGGTCTCTTCCCTGAAGTCATGATGGCTCAGATACTACTAGAGTCAGGAAACCTAGAATCTGGTCTAACGACCATGCATAATAATCTTTCAGGTCAAAAAATAGCACATAAAGACAGAACTGGAAAAACAAAAGGCGTTGATTATGTCTTAATGGCGACAAATGAGGGATTCAAAACTAAAAAACAAGCTGAAGCTTATCAAAAGAAAAAGTTAGGACAAAAATATGTTGTTAATTCATTAAAGCAGAATCCTACAACAAAAGAATGGATAGTTAACTATGACGGTCCTTTTAGAAAGTTTGCAACCTTTGAAAAAGGAGTGGAAGCTCATATAGATTTTTTAACAGGAAAGCATTCTACAAATCAAAAAAATAGATACGCAGGTGTACGAGCAGCAAAAACTCCTGAAGCTCAAATTATAGCATTAAAAGAATCTGGATACGCTACGCACGGAGCATACATTGAAGACATAACCACAAAATTAGACACAATAGTCCTCAAGGAATACCCTGAATATTCGGATTTAACTAAGCTTGATAAAGAGGTTCGAGTAGAAATTGACAGAGAGCTAGAAAATGTATATGGCCCTCAAATAAA
>TARA_R110000737_G_scaffold29421_2_pt1 | contig 21560 bp, 18 predicted proteins | sample TARA_R110000737 | Tara Oceans TARA_R110000737 (sample SAMEA4398027) | marine metagenome | biome: Polar Biome; feature: [SRF] surface water layer (ENVO:00010504); material: water (ENVO:00002006), including particulate matter (ENVO:01000060) such as... | depth 5 m | reverse complement strand
ACTCGCCGTGTCCAAGTTGACAGATGCGCTACCTGCCACCATCGTGGCCGACCCGCGATAGATAAGGTCACATTGTGGGCCTTCGATAAAACTGTGGACAAGTTCGTGTGTCGCCTTCATCGACGGGAGTGGATGGCGAATACGGAATGATCCGCTGCCCTTACTGAGCGCCCCAGGGACAGATACTGATCCGTTCATGAACACCTTAAGAGCATCGTCGTTGCTGTGACCGCCTAGATACAGATAATTTGCATCAGAACCCGCACCGGCTGAATAGAATCCCACCGATCCTGCATTTTTGGCCGACCATGCCGTCCCCACGCATAAACCATTGCTATGATTTACTCCAGCCGCAGCCACAAGGACGTGTATGCCCTGCGTGTAATTCACGCCTGATGACCCGTTCACGACTTGAACAACCGGGACATCAACGCCGATGGTATCGGAGATCTCCAGGGTCTTGCCTGGGGTAGCCGTCCCTATCCCGACTCTGTCCTCACTGGCGTCAACAAAGAGCGTGCTGGTTGCGACAGCTACGTCACCGGAGAACGTCGCTGCGGCAGCACCAATTGTTCCCGTGAGTGTGGGGCTGGTGCTCATGACAACGTTCCCAGTCCCCGTCATCGTATTGCTGACAAGACCCTTTGAACCATCTGAAAACACTGGGAGGGACGCCGTTAGAGTCGAGCAGATCGGCTGCGCTGTCAGTGTCGCGACACCGGTAACCGCCAGCGCAGGGATCACAGCGACTGTCCCAGTACCCTGACAGTCAATCTTGATGCCTCGATTCGCGCCGGGTGCAACAGTCTCTAACAACAGATACGTTCCGTCATCTGTCCCGAGTTTAATGTTGCCGCCAGATGCGCCGCTCCCACCCGTAATCGTAGTAACAGACGGAGTCGCACTCCACGCCGGAAGCGTCCCCGTTCCTGCCGAACTCAGCACTTGTCCTGCCGCCACAGCAGCCACCCGCGACAGCGTGGGAGTGGTCGCAGAGGCCGAGAGAAGGTCTCCAACCGCATACGCGGCGTTCCCTGTGCCACCTCTCGCCGCGACCAGTGTTCCGCTCACAATATTCGAGGCGTCAATCAGCGTGGGGACCGGAATCAAAACAATTGTTGTCGTATTATTCGCTTGTCCGATAAGGCGAACATTCGTAGGAGCAGTCGCGGTAATCTCACCTGCCGTCCCAGACACATACTGCTTACTGCCAGCCGTGAGACCGGTGTATCCACTAATCGCGCCACCGACACGAACCGACCCAGTTCCTGCGTTCGCGATATCAGACACAACCACCCCGACAACCACCGACGAAGAGCTAGAATACGTAGTGTCAGCATCAGTGAGATAGGCCCGTCCAGCGGTCTTTGAACCATCTCCCTGGCTAATATAGACAGCCTCTAACGCTGAAAGATCCTCACCAGCCGTGACAGTGATATCTAGAGTCGCTGTTGATGTCGGAACAGCATTGATGTTATCGGCTGTCCAAATGGTGACATTAGATGAGTTCTTAAGCACATACTTGAAGCTCGTCCCGACTGCCGTGAAAATCGTGGCGCGTCCCGCAGAATCAAGCACGACTGGATTCGCGTTCGCTGACGTTAGCCCAACATTTGAATACGTGACCTGATTCGTGGTGGTCCCCGCTGCATAAGTGTGCAGCTTCCCACCAGAGAACGGATCTCCGTTGCTGTCAATGCCGGTAAAAACGGGGTTAGGGATAACAGTGCCTGTTGCCATAAAAACTCCTACCGACCGTAAATAATGGTCTTCATCTTGCCCATAATCTCTCGAATCTCATCCAACTGTTTCGTGGTGGCCGACTCCTTCTTTCCTCGACTGAGCCGGGATCGTTGGATGTTCCTTATCTTTGAGCGAACATCCGATAGGTCTCTTCCAAGACTATCGAGTCCCAATCGCCTCGACTTCGTTATGTGAACAGGTCGAGTGCGAAGCCCAAAAATATTCGCCGCGACCGTTTCGGACACCTGCCTGGTCTCTCCGTAGCGATTCATGGGATCGACAGGCTTTCCGGCGATTGACGCGGCGATTTCCCGACCCCCACGCCCAGTCCACGGAGGAAATATGAAGTCTGTAAAATACTGGAAGAATCCACCCGGCTCATCCTCAATATCCCTCCCTGTAAAAGGATTCACCCCCGTGACGACTGATGCGACAAGATTCGCGGCGGGGATATTTAAGAACGATGATTGAGGGCCACCCGTACCAAGATATCCAGAGAGAAGAGTCCCCTCTTTAATGTCATCAGCGACCTCCCCAACGTCAGACCACGGAAGGATATATTGAAGGTTCAAATAACGCGCATGACCGGCCTTATCTTTCAAGTAAGGGAGGCCCTCTGGGAGACGCATCCAGCCCTTCTGCATATATTCAGGGAGCGCCGTGCGTTCAGAAATCTGCTCCTCTTTCGACGGCTCGAAGGCTTGCTGTAAATGCCCGTAACGACCAAGAGCCACCGGTCTATTCGCGGCAGCGCGTCCTGTCGCGGTGATGGCCTTATAAGGGAAAGCGATAAACGGAACCACTCCCCACCGACGCAATTTATCAATCGCATCTGGAAGATTCCGGTAATTAAAAAGGGCCTCTTGTGCGGCATCAGAGGACGCTTTCGCTAGAGTCCCTTTCTGCGACTCAGATAAGGCTTTTAGCGGTTTACCACCCTTTTTTATCGCCTTTTTCAGGTGGTCAATAAAAAATGTCTGCTTAAATAATTGCTCTTCCCAATGGTACGCACTCCCTGCCGAATCCCAAAGCACGGCTTTCGCCTTCATCGGAAGCCGTGCAAGTGTTGACTTAGCTCCTGACTTAAACTGATTCAAGTCTTTCGCGTTCTTGAGACCTAACGACATCTCCGCATTGACAAACGTATCAGTTAAGTGCTCACCGTGCTTTTCTGCAAGCCTGTAAAATTCATCTGCCGATCCCTTGGATAACGACCGCCATCCTTCTACATACCTATGCACTTTCCACGGAGAGAGTCCAGCTAAGTCGGCCAGTATGAAATTAGAACCGATATTCCGTGAATGTGACGCAGGGTTCATAACAACTTTCATGTACTTCCAGACACCAACAGCCTTATTCCATACTGACGGAGGAGCGTCCGAACCCATGCGAGTTAATTGATAGTGCATCGCCTCTGGCACATATTTCCCACTCATTGCGCCTAGTGATTCTTTGACAGCTAACTGTTTGTACCCTTTCGTAAACTCCACAGGATAGTCGGCTGGTAGAGACATCTTGGATTTGGACATTTCCTCGAAAAACTCACCACGTAATGCCGCCGATTCCTCCTTGACAAGTTGCGTTGGGACCGAATAGCTAGGAGGTAATTCGCCTCCAAGTTCCTTTATTCTCTCATCGGAGACGTATTCTTTACCTTTCCTAAATCCAGTATCTCTAATTTTGGGCGGCGTTGTAAATGACCCTAACTCTCCTGGACTACGTACCCTCACAGGAGGTTTGCCGGACTCGATTTTGCGAAAGAGCCTAGGAGAATATCCTCCAGCTTCTAGAGATTTTCTATCAAGTATCCCCAGGTTCGCGAGTCGCTCCCCCACCATATTAAATTCTTGCTCTGAGAGTTCAGTTAGGTGTCGAAGCGGTTCCCTACTCGCTTCTGGCGCACGAGCGATTATATCCTCCCTAAGGCGAGTCATCTCTCCGGGGGTAAGATTGACATCTCTAGGGTAACGATAGAGCGACTCTCCCTTATATTTAGGCGGTTTATTTAATTGGAATTTCGGACTGAGTTCCATCAACTCACGCATTAAACCACCAGATTCCGGTCCGAGTTCTTCAATACTCTTACCAAGCGCAGATGCGAACCGGCCAGCGTTCGACTCGTCAATCGTTAATTTACGTCTTAATTCTTTATAGAACTTCCCATGGTCAGTCTTCAACCCAAAATCTTGCACGAATGCGCGTCCGAACGACTGCACAGGAGCCGTTTCCTTGAGACGCTTCAACGCAGATGTCACGCCTAGGGCGCGTGACGCTTGTGGGATACGGGCGGCTGTGCTAGCGGCCTTGATTGCCTTAACAGGAGAAAGAAACATAAGCGGATCGAGCAGCAGGTCTCCTGCAAACCCAACAGTTGCTGCTGTCTTCCCTTCGAGGCCACCACGAGACGCCATTTCCTTAAATGATAAGTCTTCTCTCACCGCATCTCTTCCTCCTTGAATCATAGATCCCAATGTGAGAGGAGTGCCCTTTTGCATGCTTTCCTGCGCGGCCAGCGCAGGGCCGAGAACAAGTTTCTGCTGAGGCCATCGCAGAGCCTTCATGATCGATCCAAGTGTTCCTCGTGGAACCTCTGGACGAGTCCTCTCTTCTAATTGAGGCTCTTGACCTGGGAAATAAAACCTTCCGGTCTGTGGGTCGATAGGCATTATTTATTGAAGTAAAGCAGCGAAATAGCGATCAATCGCATCACGAGTCACTTTCTCTGTTTGTTCGCGTGTCTCTATACCTTTTCTATATTCGGAGAGCGCGTCCTCGTGCTTCTCCTCTCGGGTTAGAACTCTAGGCCCCCCGCCAAGTAAGGATGAATTCCTATTAAGTCTCTCACCTACCGCATCCCAACCTCGTTCCTGAAGCATAGGAACAACCTCTAGTTCTTCTTTGATTGACTTATTGATAGCTATCTCTGCTTTGTAAACTTCCTCATAGAGATCGACGGCGTCTTTCTCTGAAAGACCAGGATAGTCTCTTAAAAACGTTTCCACCGAGGGCTCTAACCCAACATTCCCACCGGGCTGAAGTCTCATCTCTACTATTTCCCGAAGATTTGGGGTTGCTGTTACTGGGGCCTCCACTTCACGGGTAATCGCTCCTCCAGCCAGAAACTGAGAAATTGGAATATCTAACCTGGCTTGATTCAGGGCCACAGTTAGTTGCGATTCAGGAGGCATGTAGTCCTCCGCATCTCTCCCAGAACCGAAACTCCAGTCAGCAAGACTCTTCTTCCCTTCATCCGTATCTAACCACGCACTGATTAATCTAGACGCACGATTACGAACAGACTTCTCATGCACGGTCCTAATAAAGGACTCCGAATCAATCTGATCGAATGCAGAGAGGGCAGCAATCGCATCGTTTGCAGTGTAGGTAGGCTGTTCACCCATCCCAATCGACCCGAAGGCCGACAAAAGATTCTGCTCTGTGATGCCGCTTAGTTGATCGTAACTGAGTTTAGAGCTGTCATTTTTGACTGTGGACCAAGGCCTTGGATTCCCTTGAGCATCAAGCACTGTTTCCCAGCTACCTGTCCCAGTATTAAAGACTGTAGTCGTATTATCTGGGCCTTGCTGAGGTTGGGATGCGGACTGAGCACCCTCGGCTTTTTGAATGGCCAATGCTTCCAGTTCAGCATCAAGTTTGGCCTGTTGGAGCGGTGTTATTGGGTTCTGGTCTTTAAATGTTGGAATTTTCGTCAGAACAGTCGGGCCACCCTTAACTCGTGGTCTTACGCGCAATCCGAACCCACCCCCCATAGTCTCGAGGTCAGGTCTCGATGGAGCCTCTGCTGGGAGAGTACGTCCCGGCTGGACTGATATGTCCCCTGACTCGTTCACTGATGGTTCCCAATGCGTTGTCTCTAATTGCCCTTTAGCCATACGGCGTAATTCCGACAATTTATACCCAGACAGGTCATCAATGGCTCGAAGATCATCTGCCTGTTGTTCTTCTCGGATAAGACTCTCTGCCGCTCTCCGTGACGCATCTATTCTTTCTCGCTGTTCTTCCCTATTTAACTCCCGATCCGCGTCAATCTTTTCCTGCGCTTTGGCCGCTAAGTAAGAATCGTAAGCCCCCTGCGTCACCTGACCAAAGAAGTCAAGCTTGCGTGGAGAAGCATCGAGCATCTCAAGATCATGCGATCTTTTCGATTGACTCATCTGCTGCATGAGTGCAGCAATCGTTCCGCTCTGGTCACGGACATAAGGTCTATACATAACGGCTCCTAGGCTGATCCCGCAGTCTTATTGTACGCGGCCCAAGGGTTGCCACCGGCGTATATATCTTTCGCGGAAAGACTCCCACGTTTATACATCTCCTGTTGAGTCTTGAACTTACTGTCAGCAGCACCGCCAAGAACCTTCTGCCTACTCACCCAACTCTGCGACTTAGGAACATACTGATCCTTAAGTCTTCCATAATTAGTGCCATAAGCGTCGTAGTTCTTTCTAAGATTCGTTGTGTAGGCTCCCGCAGCGTTCGCACGATTCACGTCATATGACTGCTTCTTCCTGTCGTATACATTCTTATACTCTTGACTTGCCGCACCTTGTCCGTAATCCATCAACCCTTTGAGAGTGGCTCCACTACGAAGCGTTCCCTTATGAGCGGCACTCGCCTCTAATGCCTTACGGCCCTGATCTAATCTAAATTGATAGCCGGGATCATTCGACAAAGCCTCTTGGCCTGTCGGAGCGACAAACTCTTGATAGCTAAAGTCATCAGGGGCTTGGTACGCTTCAGCCGCAAACTCAGGAGCATCCTCTAAATACGATGTATCTGGAGACCAAGGCTGATTCTCACCGCTTCCATACTGAAGATATTCAGGGGCATCTAAGAGTTCATCATCTTCTGTCGCAATGTCAGGCTGTCCTGCCGCTCCGGCTGCCTTCTCCGCTTCGGATGCATCGGCTTTAACCCACGTCTTCGTCCCATCTGGGTTTGTGTTTAGTGTCCCGTATCCACCCCATGTCGGATCGAAATTGGGGTCGCTCTCAGATATGGCCTCATACTGAACAGTCTCTGGATTAAAGACTGTATTCGGTGGGGCAGAGCCTGGGTCTCCAAATTGCGACCCTCCCTCGAATGACGCCTCATCTTCCGATTCGTTATAGGTGTTAGATTCCCCAGTGGTCGCATCGGCCATCGACTGAGCATCAGTCTCTTGCCAGGTAGACGGCTCATCTCCCGCAGTCGGATTAGCTGGCAACTCGGCTTGTAATGATTTGTACTCATCACTGTTCAGAAACGAGGCGTCTTCCATCTTCGCGTTATACGTAGCGTATGTCATGAGATCGCCAGCGATCTCTGCATCCGACGGAGTCCTATTTAAGAATCTTTGATATTGCGCGATGATGTCGTCTTTGTATTGCTGCTTGTCTTCTTCAGGAATCAACTCGTCCTGCGAGGATGCCGCCTCATCTGCCACTTCCTGAGAGGCGCTAGATCCCCCAGTGGGCCCTTCGCCCATCGCATCACCAAACGATTGCACCGGAGCATCTCCAGACGTATCAATGGGGGCCGATACTTTCGGCACTGTCACTGGAGCTGAAGCTGGAGCTGGCGATGTGGCTGGAGCTGCCGCTGGACGGGCTGATGGAGCAGGAGCTGGAGACGATGACCATGCGCCATCTGGGCGAGTGTAGCTTTCAGGGGAGTTGGTCCGATTATTCCTGTACTCAGCACTCCCTGTATATGAGGAGTCTTGTAGCTTCGTGTTAAGGGCCGATAGGGAACTAAGAGCATCTTGATACTCGCCCGGGCTGGGAGTCCGTCCTAGCCATTTCTGGTATTGAGCGATGATCTGCTTCTCTCCCCACGCCCTATCTGCTGCTGACAATTCCTCATTTTGGATATCGCCAAATTCCGCGTACCATTCGTCATATTCTTCATCCATAGCTTAGTCCTCACGCTCGTTTGTGATGATAGTCCTTATAACGACTCCTTATACTCTCTTCACGGACTTCCCCATCATCTAATCCGCGAGTGGTTCTGAGTAGGTAAGGATTATTCGCAACATCCATTTGCATCTGATTTCCCAGGATGGAATTACTAGCCGCGATTCCAGGGTCCATGGCTTGGATTCGATTGCGCCTCTCAGCCATGCTTACTTGCTGGTCGTATCTATCAGCCAAGGCTTGCTCCGCGTCTTTCTCTCTTAGGTAGTCGAAGGTCTTCTGTTGCATAGCAAGATCGTTAGCATTGACCTCCTCAAGGTCATCAGACTTACGCTTACTACTTAAAAAATCAAAGGCTGATGGTAATATTTTCGCCGCCGCTCCCACTGCAGCTCCCCATGGACCCAAAGCCGCCCCACCAGCCGCCCCACCAGCCGCCCCTGTTATCATATCCAAGAGGCTCTTCTTCCAACTAGAGGGAGTAGGGCTATATGAAGAGAAGTTGGACGGTTCAAACAGGTCGATGTATCCCCCGTCAAGGAAAGATTTAACAGCCATTATATTCACCTCGTACGTCACCCATGTAAGTGTGCGTATGCATTATGCGCTAACTCTTTCGATTGTCATCCATACACTATATTGCATCGTCGTTCCCCCTGAAGACGCATAGGTCAAGGTATATGTAATAGGTTTAGAGGCGTCAGATTGGATATAAATAAAGCCAGACTGAGCAGTTGTTGTTGTATTTCCAGTCATTGCCGCCTCAGTAAACGCACAAGTGACGCCTCCGTTTACACCACCTATCGCCAGAGTCAATGAGCTACTCGTCGTGGCCGCTCTTACAATCCTCGCAAAATATCCAACCCTGTATAGCCCTAATGGAGATACCGTACGAGGAAACGTCGTGACACTAACTGACGCAGACTTTGACGCAAGAGCGACATCAGAAACGAGTGTTGGATTGGTATCGACCTGAGCGACAAGGTCTGTTAACCATGCAACCCAAGGTCGCGTGAGGAAGTTCCCAATCCCATCTGTGACACTTGTCCTTAACGGGAACGGAGCAATGTTGATAGCCATCTCTATCCACCCTGACCCATAAGAACCGTATCCTCCTGCACGGAGATGGACGCTCCTAATAAACGCCACGGGATCGGATCTGTGACAACAACCTCCGGCATCCACTTACGACCACTCCCACACCGGAGCCACCTTGTCCGTTCGCTAAACTCACCAATCTTCCCAGCGCCAGACAGCATTTCATTCCCGAATGTCTTTCCTCCGTCCTTACTCACGCGGAGAGAGACCTGCGGGTCACTGCCTTGGCCTGAAACAGTCCCAAGCCCTGGCTCTAAAAATAACTCAAATGTCCCAATACGCAGCACTCGATTCTCGTTAAATAGTGCTGGCGCTCGTCGCACACGGCGAATCACACGGTCTTCCACATCTGTTCCGACACTCGAAGATAAACGATAAACAACGCCACTTTCTCTGTCGAGGATGAGCGTTTCACAGCCCTGGTAAGTGCTATAACAGGGATGCCACGCCTCATAAACATTGTTCTCGCTAATCCAAGTCCCTCTCTCGGCCCATCTCTGTGGAGCAGTCAGATTCATATTCGTTGTGACATCGAATGCCCAGGTCTTGTTATCTTCAGGAAACGTCAACACGTAAAATGTGTGACCTAACTCTGTGTAGCTATCACCAATCGCATTCTTGATAGTGTCGTATCCAGAAATCGCGACAGAAACAGCAAAGCTGCTTACAACATCAGGAGAAAAATCTTTCGCCTGGACAACTCTACCTATCCCATCATGAGTCGCGGCCAGCCAGATCAGAGAATCCCCGGTCACGACTCGTGAGTAGGGTGCTGAACATCCATACTCCACAAGCCCTGAAGGATGAGGGATAAAGGGAAATGGGAAAGCATTGTTGTTAAACCACACCTCACTCGTCAGGCTTCCAAGCAACCATAACTGCCTATTCAAAACAGCCATCGACACCCATGGATCAGACGCAATCATTCGTTGCTGAAACTGTGTCGCATCCCAAGTCGTGCCATCAAGGAGATCGCTGATGTAAATCGTACTTGTCGCTGTATCAAGAGCCACAAAGTAGCCATCAAGCTGGCATCCCATTGTGGTGCCACCCTCAGACGCAGGGTCTCTTACCTTGGCGAAAGCGTTTGAGGAGAGTGTGAAGAGATAGCCGTAATTGCCGGAGGTGATAAATACTTCTCCCCCGCCATCCCCATTCCATGAAAGAGTCGCAGGGTTCCCGTCATTCACCATCGGAAGCGAGGGATTTCTCGATGTGAGGATATAAGTTGTTGATACCGGTCCTGGGATGGATGGGATCGTGCTTGACAATTCATAGAACGTGCGCCCAATCACGCAGAATGTTCTATCTTTTACCGCTATCATCGCCCGACCAGGCGCATCGCCAGAGGTGACAAGCGACGTGACCCCAGGCGTGGGATATAGGGACATAGGCCCTAGTTCACCAGGTACTGATGACGGCTCTGCATACCAATTCATCGTCCGTTCGCCATCGGCGACAGGGCTTTGTGCGACAGAAGAGGGACCAAGGAAATTCGGATAAACTGCCACTAGAAGTTGCCGGTCATAAACCTATTAATCGCAAGAGTCCCGTTATTAATCCCACCAATCTGCGAGACCCTGTCTAGCGAAAGATCGCTATATCTGACATTGCTTCTCTTGATATTCGCAAGAGACTCATCAGCGTTCTTTTGCAGTACTGGCGATGGAATGACCGAGAAACTAGGCGAAAGCTCAACAGCCAGAGAGGTTCGGTAAAATCGACGGTATCCTGGCGGCAGCAATATAACATCAGACAACGCACTAAACTCAGTGACTGGAGTTGGCGTATAAATAACACCAAGCAGTGTTGAGCTAGTCGGGACAGGCCACGCGGTTAATGTTCCGAGCGATGACGTGAAGGTCGGCTCATAATAGAAATATATCGGGTATGTCCCCGTCTGTGTCTTCGGAGTCACTGCCGCATATTCATCCTGCGTAAGAGTGTCACCGAGAAGGTATTCCTGCACGGGACTCGTGCTTGTATCTTCATACCCTATATTGAGGATATTATTCGGACCCAGAGGGCGAACACACTTCACATCACCAGCAGGACCAACCGTATAGGATGACGTTCCAGACGCAATCGTCCACGTTGTTCGAGTATTCGCCGTAAAGACAGTGAGTCCCTGTGTCGCGAGACCATCAATCCAGTCATTCGCACGAGACAGGGCTAGTTCACTATCGTTCGCCGTTGGAACTTCACCCGCGCCGATTAAGCCAAGCTCTTGCAGTGACGCGGTAATCACGTCTCCAATAGTCGCCATGCCTATCCCTGATACAAGGCCACCATTGCCGTCGCAGTTGTCGAAGTGCTATTGACTCGCTTCGGCTGAATCAGAATCGTTGACCCAGCCACTGCTGTAAATACAGCGGTACTGTTGTCTGAGGCCACAGCAACCACATTGCCAGCGCCCCCTACGTAAACAGCCATAGGCAGCACGGCATTCCCATCACCGGCTGTTGTTTCTCCGATATTGATTGTGTCGCTCTTTGTAATTGTGAGCCATTTATTGTAAGTGGCCGGAGTTTGAGATGCCATACACTTCTCCCCGAAAAGACCCCCCTCCGCTTATTTCTAAACGGAGGAGGGTTCCTATCCGACTATCTACGCGGCACCGGATTGAATCCGGCAGACCCACTCTGGACGAACGACCTTGTAGCCAAAGAGAACATCGAATCTCGACTTGAAGACATCGCTCGATACGTCATACACACGAACGAATCGCATGGATACGCCGATCTGCTTATCTGTCTTCACCGATGCCATGTCCACTCCTTCAGGCTTCTGGAGTTCAGCGAACGCCAACGCGATGGCACTCTTATGCCACGCCATCCCCTGAGCAGATGCCACAGAAACACCAGAAGCGAAACTCAACGCTGCATTATCAGCAGGGATTGAATCCACCGTCTGTGTCGCACCAGCACTAATGATTGACGGGGAGATCGAAATAGTGAGATCCCCGCTTCCATCAGAGGTTCCAGCCGCCGTGCAAACGAACTGTTGCAAAACGCCCGTGCTGTTCTTGCTTACGGGATTGACAGCATAAACACTCGCAATCGTGAAGACATCGCCTACTTTGACGACAGCCGTGGAAGCCGTCCACCCATCAGTTGTGATGCTCGTGGCCCCCGTGGAAATCGTCCCGTCAATAAGCGGTGTCCCTCCCAAAGCTCCAGCCGTTCGGCTTGTAGTGTTCTGGTCCATCTGCCAGTTAAATCCGACAGCTTTGCCCATTTCACCCGTATCGAACTGCTTGGAAATCTTATCCTGAGTCTGGAACAAACCTTTCAGGCCATCCACGATGTTCGACTGCATCTGAGGTCCAATAACAACCGCTCTCTGCCCATCGCGAGGACATGCGTATTGGTCAAGTACCGCACCAGCACCGAGATACGTGGAAAGGGCCGTTGGGATCGTTCCAGGCGTCCCGACTGAGTTATACACACTGTCGAACGCGCCACCCATGATCGTGCTGTCTACGTAATTCGCAAGCAGCGTTACCTGTGGACGAATGATCTGGTCGCTAAAACTCGACAACGATAGAGACATCGCAGATGAAGTGATAGAAGTATCAACTCCAATCTGTGTCCCAATCGTGAGCGTCACGCTGTCATCCGTAATATCCTGGGCTGAAAATGTTGCCCCAGTCCTGACCGTATACTGATTCGGCTTCCTGATTCGGATAGAGGAACTAGTATTACTTAGCCCATCTTTCTGTCCAAAAAGTCCCTCAAATTTACGGTCGCAATGATTCGCCGCTGCAAGACTATTGGTAAAAATATCCAATGCCTCCAGCGTGATCATGTCATCTGTAAGAAATGCATTCGCCATTATTGGCTCCTATCGAAGAAGTAAGATTACCTGTTATGTAGCAATCTCTCCCGAGCGACCCTCCATTCAGCAACTGAGCTAATATCGGATGGTTCTCGATGTCTTGCTACGGTATTCGCACTACTCCCTACCGGCCTTATAGGAGGTTGCGCCTGACTTCTAACGAGACGAGGTGCTGGGCCGTTGGGTGCAGCACCGAATCCTGCTTCAATCCGACCGAGTTCGCGCATCGCGAGCATCGGGTGCAGCGCAGAAATGCGCCGAAAGTCATCCTCATTCGATGACAAATATTCCATCATATGCTTCGGGGACTCGCTATCAACGAGTAAGTCAGCAATCGCTGTCCCCCCGTCAGGCGTTTCTCCCTCTTGCAGCGACATCGCTGGTCGTAGGTTCAGGACTTCAGGATTAATCCGAGTGAGGAAATCTGGATCATCTGATGTCGAACTCTCTAACTTATTTGCAAAATTAGACGCACGTTCTTCTTGTCTCGACTTAATTTCTTCCTGTTCTCGGTAGTTATTTGCGTAGGCAATCGCTTCCCCAACCTCTTGCCTCGCTGCCCATCTCGCTTTCGCCGCAATAAAGTCCCCATATTCTTGATAGTCAGACTCTGAGGGGCCATTATCAACAGTCGCTGCCTCCTTGGCGGCTGGGACGGCTGGGACGGCTTTATCGGGAGCCGGAGGAGTCGCTGACTGGAGCGATGAAAGCTGCTCTCGTAGAGAGTTCGCCTCTTTTCTCGCCTCTTCCCGTTCCCAGACAACCTTATCTATCCGCTGCTTTGTCGTTTTATTCTTCGCAGCGCGAGGGGGAGTCTTTTCTTTTGGCGCAGCCTGAACATCTTCTGCGGGAGGCACCTCTTTCGGAATCGGTTCTGGCTCAAAAGGTCGGACCTCATCAACAAATCGAGATTCGGCGCTATCCACAATAAGCGCATCTCTGATCTTATTGTAGTCAGACAGCGTTGAGATGTTATCGGCAGCTTCAGCAGCATCCGCTGACGTTGAACTGTCGATTGTTGGCTCTTCCATGTCTCTCCCAACTACCAAGGACGTTTTACGATAATGGACGCAGAGACTTCAAGTCGATCTGCGGCCTTGAGTCCACCACGGTCTAATACATCTCTTGCCGCCCCAAGAACCACTGACTCTGAAGACGCATCTAAAAGTTTCTCTAAAGCATCGACAGCATTTCCGGTCAGTCCCCTCAGTCTCATATCTGCCATCTCAATCGCAAGTTGCGCTTTCTCTAGGGCAATAGGGGTCTTGCCTCCATGCATCATACACGTACGTTGACCTTTCATCGCCCAACGACGGCATGTCTTCTGACTTCGTTTGCTTTTCGCCGTGCATTGTCTCGGTCCCCGTTTCGTCTCTGGGACAACAACTTCGGCTTCGACGAGAGACTCCGTCATCGTCTAGTCATCCTCGGACTTTTCCTAGGAGAAGGCATCGATGGGGCTGGCCTATTTACCTTCGCTGGAACTGGAGTATTGATTCTCGCCATTCTGTTCCTAATCGCTTGCGGATCTTTCCGTTCTTCAGGGGAAAGGCTATCAAAAACCTTTCGCATCACCTGACGAGAGCGTTGGTCTTTTTCTCCTCCCGGCATAGGTCGGCGCTTCGTTCTCGCTTTGCGTTCGTTTACATCACATGACGCCTGTTTGTATACGTTAGGATTCATCGCTCTTAGAATCTTTCTGGGTCTATAGAGATAGGAGTCGCCCCATCTAATGGAAGTTCCACATCCACCACGACTTCCGTTTGAGGATGCTCTTCTCGATCTCTTATGATATCTATTTCAGCCGCCGCTTTGTCCTTCACGATTGACCCTTCGACCTTCACCGCCTCAAGCTCTTTCGCATGAGCCGCTTTCATCGCTTCTGCGTGTTGGCTCGAAAGGATATGCGCTGATGATATGTCACGAGCATGTCGCTGTTTCATATCCAGTATCATTTGCTCCTGGCTACCCTTCCCCTCTAATACGGCACCTTTCGCCATGGCTCGTATTTCTTCCACACTCAACGCATTCGCATCTTTCATCGATTGGAGGTGGACTTGAAGGTCAGCCTTGCCTTGCGCGATAGCCGCCTGTGCGGCCCACTTCGCCTGATCCGTCTTAATATATTCTGTCGCCTTGCCTAGCTCTTCTTGTAGCTGTTGCCCCTGCTGTTCAAGTTGCTGGATATGCGACTGCATCGCATCAGTATTATCGCCATCGGAATCATCAAGGTAAGGCATTGAGTGATTCCGTTCTTTCTTAAGTAACTCTGAAATCTCCACCGACCCTGGAAAGTCTCGATATTTGAAATAAAGGGGGCCGATAAGCGGAAGAAGCCCAGGATTCGATTGTAGTATCTGTCCGATCTCAGACGCACCTTCGTCAAGCCTCGACTGGAACGACCGACCCACACTGACTGAGACACCATATGTCCCTTTCTTGAGATCGTAATTTGTGATTTCTCTCGCTGAAGGCATCTCCGTCCCAGGCATCTGAACCCTCGGCATCGGAATGTCTGGCATCGGCATTCCAGGAGGCATTCCAGGAGGCATCCCAGGAGGCATCCCAGGAGGTATTCCCGGAGGAATCCCCGGAGGCATCATCCCCGGAGGCATAGGCATCGGAGCTTTTGTCTCTTTATTAATCGTAAATGGAGCATTCAAAAGGACCGCGCTACTATCGTCCTCTCCGCTGACTAACTGCACGACCCTCCCTGGTCGGTCATAAACCGTAGGAATAAGATCCAGGATGACCTTGGCTTCATACGTCATTGAAATAGCTGAAAGATTTTCCAGGTAGTGACTTGTCCCCGCGTCTGATTGTTGCTGAAGCGCCATCACCGCTCGTCCACTTCTGTCAGAGCCACTTTTCCCAAGGCTCGGGTCAAAAATGGAGGTAGTTGCCTGGATATACTGGTCTGCTTGCTGAAGCAGTTGCATCGAGACGCTTAATCGGCTCCCGTCGATAGGCACTCGTTGAGGAAGAGGGGCGATAACACCGCCAATCATCTCCCTTTTCACTTTCAATGTCGCAAAGTTCCTGGTATTCGACTCCTGCCACATCTTCTCGTTCCCCTCATCCTGGCCTTCATACATTAACCAGGGGGCGCGAGGTTCTAAGGCTCCGATTTCAACAGCATTACTGGCCGCGTAGTTATACAGGCGTTGTCCGTCTTTCGCCGGTCCAATCATGCCCACAAAGTAACGGTCATCGTCAAAAGGCTGTAATTCTCGGCCAATCACCGGAATAATCGGAATGTATTTACCATTCCACGTTTGAGGCGCAGAGATTTCTTCAATGCCGTTCATCACCGACCATGTGACTGTCGGCACATTGATCACTCTTTGCTTGCCTCCCTCTAATACGACCATCCACTCCTCAAGCTCGTCAAGGAATGCGTATTCTCCGCTTTCTAGTTCAACCCATGTCCGTTCTGTATAGGTTTTTCTAAAATATTCAGCGACAAGCACGGCATTTTTTTCTGACCCGCTGATTTGGACCCAATTCGGCATGTCCACTTCGGCAGCGAGGGACATCAGTCCTTCGTTATCGTATCCCGCAAGCGCCGAATCCTTATATTCACGCTTATAGCGGTCGAAAGGAATCCATGAGCAGCAAAAAGCGAACTCTCCATCGCTCCAATCTGGCATCTGGGCTGATGGGTCGAGATATACGTTCTCTTGGTAGAGAATGCGTTCGAGGACAATCTTCTGGTCGAACTGATCGTCACTCTCGTCGTCATAGACAGTATTGACACGATAAAAGCCAAGCCCTGCTTTTACTGCGCGGTCAAACGCCCATCCTCTCGCGATATTGGCCCGACTATCGCGTTCGATTGATCGATAGAGACCTTGAATCATCTTTGCGGTCTCTAAATCGGCATCTGGACTCACGGGATGAATCTGAACGCCTAAGTGGGCGGTGCGTTGTTGATTTACGATAAGCTGGATAGGCTGGTCGAGTTTCGAGATGCTAAGAATAGGCCGTGCGGAGATATTTTGAGACGAATCAGAGGACCGACTCGCTCTCGCATCCGGAGACCATTGCTTTTCTGGGACTTGAAACTCTAAGTCTTCATGCTCTCGTATCCGTTGCTTGCTGTAGGCATCAAGACTTAGCCTGAATCGTCTATGTGCTTCTGAGAGAACAGCGTTGTCTTTCATGACCAACTCCATTCACCTGTCGAAACATTCATTGAGTCAATCGTGAACGCTTCAGGCTTCTTCACCTTTGGTAATGTGTGTCTCACTGCCAACCCTCTAAAGGCATCTGCCGCATGAGAACTCCAGTCGTGGACGGGTGTGGCTCGGAACTCCCCAAGACGGGAGTTGTAGTCTCGTCGGTAATGCTGAAGTGCTTCCACTAATGGCTGCGTCTTCTTCGCATCAAACCAACACCGTGACCATAAGAGTCGAGCGGCATGGATTCCATCCTCTACCTCACTACTCCCGCCAGTGACCCGAGGCGTTACTTGAAAATTCAATCCAAATCCTGCGGCCACTTCTAGCCGACTTTTCCCTGTCCCAAGCTCTCTCACGGCTATGTCGTGAGGTGCCCAATGCGTCCCATAGGTATACGCCCGAGTCGAGAGGACATTCGCATAATACTGTAATCCTTCTCCACTTGCCTCGACAAAGTCAATAAGACGCACTTCTCCAGACCTGAGCGATTGGCTAAAGATAATAGATGTCGCATCGCCCATGCCCAAATCCCAGTCAGTATCAACGGGCAATGATGGGTCGTATGGCACCGGGCAAATACGGTCTTCTGACCTAGCTTTCTCTAACTGTGCGGAATAGATAGCCCCTTTCACTGCGGCTTCAAATGAGCATTCAAACTCGCACTGATACTCATCCGGCGTCATGACGTTCCTTGCCGCCTCTAATTCGCTCTCTTCAATTAACTTTGTCGCGGAGACCGGAAAGGTCAGCAGTGCCCAATCCTTATTCGAGACAGCCGTCTGTGCTGCATCGTAAAACTGGTTCTTCCCGTTTGGTGTCCCGAGGAAGAGCGCCCAACCCTTCCGATCAGTCAAGGCTGGTCGCACAACCTCCGAAAAGACATTTGCTGGCTGGAGACCGAACTCGTCAAAGACGACGCCATCGAAAAAGAGTCCACGGAGCGCGTCAGGATTATCTGCGCCAAAGAGTTGTAGTCTCGCCCCATTCGGGAAATTAACAATCAAGTCGCTCTCTCGATGCACCACCCCAGGCAGTGGCGTCGTATACGCTTTCACATAATCCCACGCAATAAGCTTGGCCTGACGATAGGTTGGGGCAATATAGGCGTATCTTGGTCGCTCAAGTGTGGCTTCTAGGGCCGAGAAGATTAAATGATTGATGGCACAGACCGTCTTCCCCATGCGTCGATGGCAAACCGCCACCACCCACCGATGCTTGGTCAGCGCCTGATGAAGGGCTAATTGCTGTGGCCGTGGCGTATATCCGAGGTCAATTGCGGGGGACATTATGTGTCCTACTTATACAGATTAGGGCATTAATGGGGTCTATAGACGCGATCAGGATGTCTATAGACGCGACTTACCTGGTTTTGTTCTTCTCCGCTCGACCGTCTCTCGTCAGGCATTATGAATCAGCCTTATCGTCGTGGCCGTGGGGGTCCGGCGAAGAGCGGACCACCCAAAACGTCTGAGAGCGCCTTTGAATAAGCTGTGGCATGAGCCGGTGTATCAAAAATCCCTAAATGCTCCCCTGTTCTCTCGTATTGCTGAATAGCCGCCTCAAAGTCATGCTTTTTCCCGCCAAAAATCGTGGGGATAAGCACCTCTCTCCCCTGGTCATCCTCAAAACTCATGGACTGCACCGTGCCTGTGCGACCGTCCCCTAACGACACCGATGGTCGGCCAACATGGTCAATATTCCCAGCCTCTATCATCCCACTAGCATGTAGATTCCGCGGAACCCCAGGAACGCTCGGGGCTGATGCCCGAGACGCATGCTCTTTCATCAAGTCAATCAGTGTATTTTGCGCCATTATGAATCAGCCTTATACGGACTCTCGGTCCACCCCTCAATCGGGAGGCAGTCGCAGTCATGGACATGCGTCTGATGCCTCACGCACCAGTAGTTCTCACAGTCCTGACAGGGTATCCAGGTGGCGGCCATCAGCCGACGTATCTCGCCATAGACATCTTTCGCCATTATGAATCAGCCTTATACAGACTCTCGGTCCAGTCCTTCACAAAGCGAGACGATGTGCGCGGGAGATACCTCGGCTCATGCTTCATCGCAGACCCCATCTCCAAACATTCGTCACACATCCCCCTCATGTCTTCAAGGTCAAGGCTCTGCTGAAACGCATCAATCGTTGACCCACACCCCTCACAAGACAAGTATCGGCTTCTCACTGAGGCAATACCACGGTACTGCCCCCTCGTAAGATCACCCCACCGCGTTCGTACCTGTTCCCATAAACGTGGGATATGTTCGATAGCCGGTCTCGCCTTTTTCGCCATGACGACCCTCCCATCATAAACAATTTTACCGGGGCATTGAGGGAACAGCGCCTAATAAATAAACACGAGACTCCAATACGTCAATCTCTATTTGTTGCCTCTTTGCCTGTGCTTCCAAAAATTCAAGTTTCGTATTCTGAATATGATCACTACTAATCGGAGCATCCTGACTCTCAAACATCTGCTCCTCTATGCGCCCAATCTGAGACGCCGCCGCCGCACTCGCATTCTCTAATGTCGAAATACGGGCATCAAACTGGGAATACGCCCAGACCCCCAAGATAATCGCCGTCAGTATCTGAATTAGAAACGACAGGCTAAAAGACACACCCGCTGATTCACGTAATTTCACAGTCTCTCCCCTCCCCAGACACTCCACCCACCTGTTCTACCCGTCCAGGTGTCCGCCACCCCTATATTCATTGGCTGATCCTGCAATATCAGACCGTCCGTTAACCTACCTTCGGGACGGGTTGTAAGTGTCCGTTTCACCCCATTTTCATTGGGCTTGGGACACCCGGACACCTTGTCACCAAGGAGACGCCCATATACAAGCCCTTGCGCTCCTTCTCACTCGCTGGTCGCGGGGGTCATGTTCGTGACGCCTATGATACCTATGGGTTTTTATTAGCCTTTTCCCATAGGCGTCATAGATATCACTCAATCAATGGCGTCGGCCCCACCCCCCACGAAGCGTCAAACCGTCAAGCAGTCAATAAAGACGGGCCGTAGTGACTGACGCTTTGACGGATCAGGGGTTGCACGGTTGCACTGCCATCAGGGGGGCAAGAAGGAATAGATACCACTCATCACATTCCCACACATCACAACGAGAAGAACATCACAGCAAATACCCACAATACAATCAACACCAGCGCCGACTCCAAGAGTGTCTTGACCTCTTCCATCTCACACCCCACACACGCTATATCGTATTTATCACATCTTGCTGTATTAGGTTTACCACAAAACGAAATTTGGGAAATATAAATTCCGGTTGTGTATATACAGATGTTGGACCCCGCTTTGGTTTTACTTTTTTTTGAAAGATTTCACTAAAAAGGATGAGGGTGGGGTAGGAGTAGCCAGGTCTGCTAATAGCGTCCACCAGGCCCAGGCTAGACCCAGGCTAGGCCCAGGCCCAGGCTAGGTCGGACCAGGCTAGGTCTAGCGCGACCTGGTCGGTCACCGGCTGCGACCTGGTCGGTCACCGGCTGCGACCTGGTCGGGTGGCCCAGAAGCAGCAGGCCGTGCACAGGAAACGCCTACATATCGCCACCTGGCGCGTCCTGGACGGCAGGCGGACACAGGCGCCTTGTCAGTCTTCGATGTAACTATTATTGGCGACATCAAGATAGTTTACTGGGATTCACGCTATCTGTGGTATCATAGTGGTATTAGATAGTGCAGGTGAATATGACTAACACAAATACACACTCCCGATCAGGTCAGGGTAGGAAGTTTGTTAGAGATAGTTTAAGACTAGCGATCTATAATGCAGATCGATGGTCTTGCTACTACTGCGCTAGGACATGCGGGCCTAACCTTACGAACGAGAATCGTGACCAAGCCACACTTGATCACATAGTAGCGCGTTCAATCAGCATGAACGGCGAAACTGGCAAGCCTGACAATCGGCCTGACAACCTAGTCACATGCTGCAGACGCTGCAACACTCGATACAAGGATCAGAAATCCCAGACGCTAATCGACAAGGCTCTTGCCTACGCTAGGGCAAGAATACTCAACCGCAAGAATTCAAACACTGTCCTAAAGTCAACAGGTCACTCTTGGCGCCAAGCGTGCCTAGTCAGTCACGCGGATACCATGAGCGGGTAGCAACCATGAGCACTACTGGCATGGTGGACGCCTGAGCGTTGAACGGCTGGCCCTCAGGCTAGATACGGAGCGCGGCCCGGATTCACCGGCGCCCGATTAACTTAAAGGAGAACATCATGGCGAAGAAGATCACTGCCACTACACCGGTTGGAGTATTCACGCGGAGAACCGATCGCACTTACAGCCATGTCATCGTCCAGCATACGACCGCTGTCGATCTAGAGGATGACCGTCTGGACACGATCGAACGTCTGACGGGGTCGGTGCCGAGATGGCGGAAACATGTCGAGTTGAACGACTACGCTTATGGTGACGCGGCGTGGAACCTCGCAAGGACCGAAGAAGCACTTGCGAAGGTGCCATCAACCCCCATTACTGAAGACGGCTATAAGGCTATCTCGTGGGTAGGCCGACCAGACCTACTCGCGGCGAGGCTGAACGGAAGACAGGACTGCACCGCCTACCCAGTTGATGCGTAGACTCGCACACCACGTCGAAACGCGCCGACTGGCGCGTCCATCGGATACGGCGAACCGATGCTGATGAGACAGCCACAAGAAAGGGACATGGAGCCAACAAGATGGATAGGATCGAAAGAATCTTAGACGCAGAATGGGACGCGGCAAAATCTGATGCGGATCGCAGTTACTTGCGAG
>TARA_R110000737_G_scaffold1598_17_pt1 | contig 21582 bp, 16 predicted proteins | sample TARA_R110000737 | Tara Oceans TARA_R110000737 (sample SAMEA4398027) | marine metagenome | biome: Polar Biome; feature: [SRF] surface water layer (ENVO:00010504); material: water (ENVO:00002006), including particulate matter (ENVO:01000060) such as... | depth 5 m | reverse complement strand
AAGCGCGGTTAATTCGACTTCTGCTTTGAGTGTACTAATAAACTCAAGAGTGTTTTTCGTTAAGGTGTGTTGTTTGTTCGTGGTGACATCCCATCGAGTAGTCAAGCTATTAGCAACATAATGACTGATACCAAGAAAGGTTAAACTCGCAATGATGGTAGTGAAAATCATTAAGGTTTTTTTCCATTGCGTGCTCATAACACCTGAGCTAGCGGCGTTGAGTGCTACTTTTACTACTTTAGCATCAGCACTATTAAGCTTTCTATTTAGTGTCAGCAAAACAAAAAATGCAATACCACCACTAAGTGTTAAGCCGCTGGCAAGGCTTAAAGCCAGTAAAGAAAACTGGCCTTCAATATAATATAACGATAAGCCTAATATAAAGATAAACAGTGCGACACCAATCAAAGTTGGCAATAATTTTTTAACGAGTAAACTCTTGTTTTTTTTAATGGTCATTTATTGCCACAACCTATGGTTGATGCTCAAACAGGTTAATACTAAACAAAGCACAATGCCGGCGAGATAATAGCTAACATCGCTGGCAGTGATAACACCAATAGCGAAGTTTTCAAGATGGGTACGCGTGCTTAATTGCAGCAGAAAGCTTTCTGCAAAGCCATTGAAATATTTAGTAAAGCTTATTGAAAAATATAGCGAAAATAGAATCAGGTAAGAAGTCATTGCGGCAATGATTTGATTACGTGTCCATGACGAAGTCAGTAACCCTATGGCGATAAAAAAAGCGCCCTCTAACCAAATACCGATATAACCTGATAAAATACTGTAGGGGTCAGGCTCGCCATAATATTCAACAATAAAATAGTAAATACCGGTGACGCTAATTAACAGAGAGTAAAAAATTAGCATGCTGAGATATTTACCTAAAACTATCATGCTCGGTGTTAATGGCGCGGTGAGTAAAAATTCCATGGTGCCATTAGCCTTTTCTTCAGCAAATAACCTCATGGTTAATAAGGGGATAATGAAAATAAACATAAACTCCATCACTTGGAAAATATCTCGTAATGACACTTCTCTATTTTGCTCTATCAACATGAAAAAAAGTATATTAAACAAAGACAGGCAAGCAATGAGAATAATGTAGGCAACAGGGCTACTAAAATAGCTATGTAGTTCTTTTTTAGTTAGCGCGATAATTTTATTCATCAGTAATTACTTATATTTTGCAATGGCGTTGACGCTCGATGATGAGCAATAAATATTTGCTCTAGAGTTAAAGCCTCAGCTTGGTCATGCTTCTGCTGGTTACGCTGCAGCAAGGAATCTAACGATTGATCTATAATAACTTGCCCAGCTTTAATCATTAAAATGCGTTGAGCTATCTTTTCAATTTCAGGCAAGGTATGTGTGCTGAGTAAGACAGTTCTTTGCTCGCGCTGATTATTTATTAATGCCAATACTTGTTGAACTTGCATGGGATCAAGACCACTGGTTGGTTCATCTAAAATAAGTAATTTAGGCTCGTGAATAATTGCTTGCGCAATGCCCACTCTTTGTTTGTAACCTTTAGATAATGTTGAAATTGTTTTATCTTTAACGTGTTCTAATTGACATTCTTCTAATACTTTTGCTACTTGAATCGTTTGCTTTTTCGACGACACGCCTTTTATTTGCGCAGCAAATTTTAAATACTGTAGCACTGTCATATTAGTGTATAAAGGCGGTGTTTCAGGTAAATAACCAATTTTTTTCCTGCTGGTTAATGGGTGTTTAGTAATGTCATCACCATCAATGAAAATGCGACCAGAAGATGGGGCAAAAAACGAGGTGATAATACGCATTAAGGTCGTTTTACCTGCGCCATTTTTTCCTAAAAAGCCGACAATATCTCCTTGATTAATTTCAAAGCTGACATTATCTACAGCCAACAGCGTACCAAAGCTTTTACTGATATGTTCAACGGTTAAAATACTCACTCAATTACCTTGTAGTTACTTAATAAATAGTCACTTGAATATTGTTATTAACAACAGATTTTTTCTTACATTCTCTGGTCAATGACCCAGACTTATAGCACTATTTTTGGCTATAAAGTATCGCTAATAGTTTGTCTAATGCTACTTAAACGATAAGGTTTTAATAAACGATAAAAATGTCAAACAGCGCCAGCGCGCCCGACGATACTGGGTGTTAGTTATTAATAAAACAACCTTAATATAATTAATTTGCATTAAGCCACCATCGACAAAAAAATTATCAAACAGTGTAGCACGAAGATACTGCTTTAGTGTTTTATAAACAATATCTTGCTGCTATTTATAATGGATAATTTTTAATGCTATCATGCAAGCATGAAGACTAAATTATGCACTTTTATATTGACACTGTTATGATAGTGTTAAGTTAATCGTTGGTGCTTATACTTAAGGAAGCCAACTCCCGCTTTTTCTAAAATTAATTTAGATCACTAAGGAGACTCGATGTCTGACAACGCGAAAAATTTATTACAACGTGGTCTGGAAAATATTCAACCACCGATGTCCAGTTTTATTCGTGCCCAAACTACCTCTAGCTTGATTCTATTACTATCGACAATCATCGCCCTATGGTGGGCAAACTCAAGCTATGCAGCTAGTTATGTGAACTTGGTGCATACACCAGTGGGCATGTTTTTTGGTGATTTGGAGTTTAAAACATCACTTAAGCACCTTATTAATGATGGTTTGATGGTGGTGTTTTTCTTTTTACTCGGGCTTGAGATCAAGCGTGAAGTCTTGGTTGGTGATCTCGCTCAACCAGAAAACCGGCGTATGCTGATTTTTTGTGCTTTAGGTGGCATGATGTTTCCGGCCTTGATTTATTCAATGTTTAACTGGTCACTTGATTCTCAGGTTGGCTGGGGTATTCCTATGGCAACGGATACAGCGTTTGCCCTTGGCGTACTTACCATCGTTAGAAAACACATTCCTGCTAGTTTGTTGGCCTTCATTGTTGGACTTGCCATTGTCGACGATATTGGTGCGATACTGGTTATTGCGATATTTTACACCGAGCAAATATCTGTTATGCATCTGTCGAGCGCATTTGCACTTATTGCTTTTTTGGCTGTGGCAAATTATGCCGGCATACGCCAGCCGCTTTTCTATATAATCATTAGTATCGTTATTTGGTTACTGATGCTCAAGTCGGGTGTTCATCCTACGGTTGCCGGTGTAGCAATTGCTTTGACTGTGCCGGCTCGTCCGAAGTTATCGTCGGGGAAGTTGCTTGATAAGGCGAAAAAAATTATTAGCTCAATGCAGAGCAAAGCTAGCACAGTAGATGCACTGGCTAACAAGGAAGATCACAAAAAGGTCTTAGCCGTTCGCGATGTAGCAGAGGGAGCCAGTACCCCCTTACGTAGGTGGGAAGATGCCCTAGATTTACCTGTGTCATTATTTATTTTGCCACTGTTTGCCTTAACCAATGCTGGCGTTGTATTTAGCTTTAGTTCATTTTTCAATAGCTTACAACACCCTGTTGGCTTAGGTATTATTTCGGGATTGGTTCTGGGCAAATTTATTGGTATTTCAGGCGCTTGTTGGCTGGCTTTACGCTATAAGTTAGGCAGCTTACCTCGCGATGTTAATTTTCAACATGTCGTAGGTGCGTCGCTAATAACCGGTATTGGTTTCACTATGTCGACCTTTATTGCCACGCTTGGGTTTGATGGCCAACCAGAACAATTGCAATATGCTAAAACATCAATCCTAATTGCTTCAGTCCTTGCCGCATTGCTTGGCATATTATACTTAAGAATTATCTCTGCAAGTCAACGTAATAGATAATTCAATAAGGCGCTAAATTATGTTTAAAGTCATAGGCATCGAGGTTTGATGCCTATGACTTGGTTTACCTGGTAAAGCTGAACTTAACCGAGTGACTGAACGAATACTTAATCACTAGATGTTATCAAATGCAGGTCAGTAAAAATCACTAGGGCTACTAATTATTGTGATTGATTTAATTCTTACTGCTCAATTCGACGAGCATATAGACTGTTGCTAAATTCAGTATTACGACGGGCCATCAAAGCGATATCGTTTAGGGAGAGTAGAGATATCGAGGTTGTTTTTACATTAAGGTAAAATTATAGATAAATCAGTCCTATTATTTTGAAAATCCTCCCTGTTTAACTAAACCGCTAGGTACACCCACCCGCACAACACACTAAACAATGTATAAGGTACAAAAGTAATGCTTTTATTCGCTGCTATTAAATGAATGAAGGCAAAGCCTTAAGTAACTGTTGGCCTAATAATGCCATGAAATAATTAACACTATGAGATAACACACGTATACCGTTAAGGTAGGTCCGATAGTTATCATGGCAGGCTAGCATGGTAGAATTAAGCAGAAAGGTAGCAGCGTAAATAGAAAGCTGTGGCGAAAGTAAATTCATCACGACAGATAAAATCAATTGAGTATAAGGGAGTTTATTGGATCACTTAAAGAGCTATTGTTACTTTTCTTTGCGTGGTTTTTAGCATGATTTTTTTACTATTAATAATAGAAAAACCGAGTAATCCATCTGTAAATACAGGGAATTACTCGGTTCTATTTATCTATATTCAGTGTTGGAATATAGTCAAAATAAACTTAAGGTAAGGTAATAGTAACCGTAGTGCCTTTGCCTTCTTTGCTATCTATTTTAATATCACCAGATAATTTATTCTTAATTAAATCGTAAGTCGTACTCATACCAACACCAACATAGCCTCGGTCGCTACGAGTAGTGAAAAACGGTTTAAATATTTGTTCTAACGTGGCTTTATTCATTCCTTTACCATCATCAGAGTAAGTGATTTTAGCGCCGCCTTTTGCACCTTTTTCTACTTTTAACGCTATTTTACCATTGCCATTATTATCAAAGCCGTGTTTTAGCGAGTTATTAATGATATTTAATAATACTAACGCGATATAGCTTGGTACCGATTTGATGGTTAAGTCTTTTTCGCCAGAATAATTATAAACAATATCACTTTGACTAAATTCAAATTCGTAAAGCATTATCATTTTTTGTACATAAGCGATTACGTTAAAACTTTGAATGTCGGTATCATCTTGATCCGCTGCAATGATATTAAAGTTCTCTAATAAAGTAACGACAGGTTTAAGTGTCGTTGCATTTTTAGTATCGCCAGCAGATTCAAGTTTAGCCTGCATATCATTTAAAGATAAACCTGCAGCATAAGTAATGTCAGTAGCTATATACCCTAAAGCGGCAAAGTTTTCTGATTTAATTAATTGGTCTTCTCTGATTGGCAATAATGATTTGTTTTCATTTTTTGACGGTAATGAGGGTTTTGACGCGACATTTTTAGCTTTATTCCACATCATGAAGGCAATAAGTAATGCGATGACAGCAATAAGAACAAAAACATAAAACAATGTTTGAAAACTCGATAGACTCTCATTGTCTTTGGTCACATTGGTTAATTTTATCGAAGCATTATTTGCAATGTCTTTTTGTTTTTTTAGCTCTTCAGTTAAATCAGCAACAAATTTTTCTTGTGCTTGTATTTCTGCTTGTGCTTTTTCTTCTTCTTCTAGTATTTGTTCTGCAGTTAGGCCTTCAACAGAAATTTGCCCACTTTGTCTACTGGCTCTTTGTTGCGCTTTTAATTTTTTTTCTAAATCTTGTAACTGTTTATCTTTAGCTTTTATTTCTTGGCTTTTTTGAGTATTTTCTTGTTGTTCTATTTCTAAACGTTCAGCATTTTTTTGTAAAGCCAAGTTGTATTTTTCTAAATTTTCTTTACTTGAGTTCAACTTGTTATTTAATTGATTCAATGCGGATTGTTGTAAGGCTAATTTATTTTCAAGCGCTGAATATTGCTTGTCTTGTTGATTTTTTTTGGCAAAAGTAGGGCTTGGTGATAATATTTCTTCACTATTATTATCTTCAAAAAAGTATGATAATTCAGCTAAAGTTAATTGCGCTTTAACGATATTGGAATCAATAACTTTAAAATCAATTTTCGATTGTTCTTCATCATATGAAATATCAATCATTGTCGTCGAGAGGTCTTTAGTGTCTTCGGTCACGATCAATACATTTGAACCACTAATAACTCTATCGATGATTTGTAAGACTTTTCTTTGATTTGGTGATGATATATATAGAATATTAACTTCTTTAGCTTGACTAAAGGATTCAACTAATCGTACTGAGATGTCTTTACCTTTAACACCCTTGTTAGCAAAATAGTTGCTAAAATATTCATATTTTTCAACATCATCATAGACGCCGATAATGAATTTAGCTTGCATAGCCTGGGCAGGCCAACCAACATATTTCGCAAGTTTACTAACTAACCTAGCTTTTTCAGAATCAATCGTTGCGGTTTGTGCCCAAGTTTGACCTCCTACAACAAGACCCATGATAACAATTAGTAACATAAAACGTGATCTTAATCGTGCAAACTTTGCTTTCATGACGTACCTTACAAAAAAATTAATAATATTTGCATTCTACGTTGAATTTTTCTTAAATCAATCGATTTATTAACACCTTAACTAAGAAGCCCATTGTTCAATCATTTTAGATAAAACATTACGGCAGGTTATTAATTTTTGAGTCCACAGCATAAGCAACAAAATTTATCGGTAATATCTAACTATATTGACAAAAAATAGTGGCTCAATATCAATTGGCCTTAATAGCATAGACGCTTGGGGCGGCTATTTTGGCTAATGTTAACTTAGGTTGATGTCGTTCCATTGAAATAAAAAATACAACAGCTACTTTTAACCTAAACGAGTAATTATTGGCCCTTATTGAATGTAAAATAAATTCATTAAAAAAGTAAACGTATTGTTAATAAAATAGGAGTGTTACTACTAAATGCCATTAAAAACGATTTATCCTAAATTTTTCTTAGGTAGAAAATGATTCTGGAGAAAACTTGATGCCTCGCATAGCACTTTTAGTTATTGCCTTATTTTTTATTACCGGCGGTATTGCCCACTTTGTTGTTACTGACTTTTTTATTATGGCGATGCCAGACTATTTGGCTTATCACCAAGAGCTGGTCATAGTCAGTGGTGTATTTGAGATATTGGGAGCAATAGGCCTTTAGTTCCTCAAACACGTTTGTTCGCTGGCTATGGTCTAATGGCGTTAATTATTGCTGTTTATCCGGCTAATATAAATATGGCTATGCAGCCAGAAAAATATAAAGAGATATCTGAGTTGTTTTTATATATCCGTCTACCACTGCAATTTATATTACTTTGGTTTGTTTGGTGGGCAGTTAAACCAGAAAGACGTAAACAACAACATAAAAGGATATTACAGGATTAAGTCATATGCGTTAATTATGATTGTTAGACCGAGTCTTTTATTTACCCGCATGGGCTTTAATTATAAATATAGCTAAATATGCGTCCAAAACGGGATGAAAAGTGATATAGCTTAATTGCTAAATTATCTATCATGATTAAAAGCTTTATTATCTTAATCAACATCAACTTATATAGTACAACAAGCCTAGTGTTATCGAGCTTGATGTGGTTAAATTTAGCGATAAGAAAAATGGCTAAAAAGGCACGCATTTGTTCTATCTTTATCCTGCTAACAAAATGGAAAACTTGTTAGTTCTGCTGGATAAAATTCAGCAACTTTCTCCACTTCCAGTTTTCGCTCAAGATACCGTCATTGTGCAAAATGCCGGCATGCAACATTGGCTGAATATGTCACTTGCCGAGCAGCGAGGCATAAGCATGAATATGCGTTATGCCTTGCCGTCGCAATTTTTGTGGAATTTAATTCGAAATTTAGCCAGCGATGAAGACGTGCCTGAGCAATCGCCTTATTCAAGAGAAGTACTTGCTTGGCGTATTGATACATTATTAGCATCAAATGAAGTGATTGATGATGACGCGTTTCGAGTCGCGAGTGATTATTGGCAGGCTAAAGCTAATAATACTGAATTGACTGCCGAAAAATATCATAGCGAAGCTGAACAGTTAAAGCGTTATCAGTTAGCGTGTCAGTTAGCAGATTTATTTGAGCAGTATTTAATCTTTCGTCCTGAATGGATCCACGCCTGGCATCTAGGTGAATTTACGGCTTTTGATCAACCCACTAGCGCAACATTTGATGCTAGTAACGAAAATTTTGAAAGCAATGCTATCTGGCAAGGTAAACTTTGGCATTTACTGGTGCGTGAACAACCTTATGATCCACGTGAACTGGTGGCATTGGCGATAAAAAATTTAAATAATGTCGATCGATTAAAAGCACAAGCGTTGCCGCAGCGCTTATCATTTTTTGGCATCAATGCCATGGCGCCACTTTGGCTGGAGTTTATTAATGCTTTAAGTCAGCAAATAGACGTGCATTTTTTTCATTTAAATCCTTGTTATGCGTATTGGGGCGATCTGGTGACAGAAAAAAATGCCATCGAAGCTTGGCTCAAAGGCACTGATTTTTCTGCTGAATCAGCAGTTGGCGATGAAAAAAACACCGATGCAGATTTAGCCGATATAAACCAACAAGTGGGTAATCCACTATTAGCTAACTTGGGCCAGCAAGGTCGAGAGTTTATGGCCTTGTTGTATCAATACAGTACTATTAATATTGAGGTTTTTGAGTCAGCTGTTGCCGACTTGGCGCTTGAAGCGATAACTAGCGCAGAGCAAGCTAATCCTAGCCCAGAAGCCATCGAACAGGCTAATATTTTAGCCAGTGTTCAGCAAGATGTTTTATCGTTATCAGATGCGCGCTCACCTGACTCAGCTAGTTACCAAAAAGCCGCTAAAGTTGATGGCTCTATTTTGATCACCAGTGCACACAGTGCCTTGCGAGAAGTTCAAGGTTTGCACGACTGGCTGTTACATCAATTTAATCAAGACAAAAGCTTAACGCCCAAAGACGTATTAGTGATGTGTCCGCAAGTCGAACAATACGCGCCTTATGTGAATGCGGTTTTTACCCGTGGTTGGCAAGATATTGCCGATGAAGTGCCGCCGCTACCCTGTTCAATTGCTGATCGCATCAGCAAAGACGCTGAGCCTTTAGTGGCAGCATTTGCCCAGTTGTTAACCTTGCCGGATAGTCGCTTTCATGTATCGAGCTTAATTGCTTTATTACGATTACCCGCCATGCAAAATCGTTTTGGCATTAACCTTGATGACATTGAAAAAATTACCCACTGGCTTGAGCTTTCTTGCGTGCACTGGGGCTTAGATAAAGCCCATAAGCAACAGGTGTTAGCGCAAAGTCAGGCTAGTGTCAGTAATGATGAAAGCGCTGCGCCGAGTGAAAGCACGAGGGAACCACAAGCGAGCGCAAGGTTAAACGCTACCAGCGACAGCTTTACCTGGCAACAAGGCTTAACACGTTTAATGCGAGGTTTTGCTTTTGCTGATCACAGTGTTATCTACCAAAACCAGATGCTATTGCCAACCATTGAGGGTAGCGACAGTGAGTTGCTTGGCAAGCTAATGTTAATTATTGAGCAATTGCAATTAACAGCTATTAATATGTCACAAGCGCGGACCGCCTCGCAGTGGCAGCAATTTTTGTTTGATTTATTACAGCAACTCTTTGACGACGATAACGATAACGGTCTTAATATTGTTCGCACTGCCGTTGAATCGTTGGTGGAATATTGTCAGCACGCTGTTTATAACAGCGCTATCAGTTTGGCGGTTATTCGCGACTTTTTAAACAGTCATTTCAGCCAGCCCGATCCCGGGCGACAGTTTATGATAGGACAAGTCACCTTTTGCTCTATGCTACCTATGCGCAGTATACCCTTTAAAATCATTGCGGTATTGGGCTTGAACGATGGTGAATTTCCACGTCAGCGCCAACCGCTAAGTTTTGATTTAATGACCACAACACCGGCGCAGTTGGGTGACAGGTCGCGTCGAGGAGATGATAGATATTTATTCTTAGAGGCGATAATTTCTGCTCGACAAGCTTTGTATTTAAGTTACCAAGGTAAAAACATTAGAAACAATAAAGACCGTCAGCCGTCGTTAGTATTAAAAGAACTGATGGAATATCTTGCCCGCGGTTACGGCTGGCAATTACTGGGTTTAAATACTGAAGCCGCAACCAATATACTAAGCCAAGTTAGACAATTACCAATGCAGGCGTTTAGCGAGCAAAACTATCTTGGCAAGTTTGCTAGCTTTGATGCTAACTGGCTACAATTGCGTCGAGCAAAAGCGGATATTGAAAGTGCCGCTAAAAATAACACGGCAAATAGCGCTAAGAATATAGCAATAGAAGTTACAGGCCCAGTAACTGCCAACCATGATGAAAGTTTATCGGCCATTGACGTTATTCGCTTTTATCAGCACCCTGGACGCTATTATGCTCAACAAGCACTGTATTTATATTTAGATAACCGTAATACGGTGATTAATGATGTCGAACCATTTGTGGCTAACCACCTCGATAGCTACTTGCTTCGGCAAGAATTGCTTAACTATTACTTAGCCCCTGAGCAAAGCAAACAAAGTTGTGAGGACATCTTACTCAGCGCTAAGCTGGCAGGCAACTTGCCGGACTTGCCTAGTACTGATGAACTGATAAAAGGTTGGCAGCAAGACAGCGAAGGTTTTAGCCAGTTTATTATCGCCGAATTAGGGCAAAATCATGCCTTAACTATTGCACCCATTGATTGCAGTGTTACGCTTAATTTAGCGAGTGCCTTAACAAATCAAAATTTGTTTGCTAATGATTGGTATTCAAAAGTTGAAATGGCAATATTAAAAGCGGTATTACCTAAACGTTTAACGCTAAATTGCAAACTAACCATTGTTGATAACAAAGCGGTATTTTATCGTAGTAGTAGCGCGAAAGCGAAAGACTTATTTACCTTGTATTTGCACCAATTGATTGTGCAAACCGCGCAAGTTGAAGCGTTAGAAACCGATGCTTTATCAGCTGGAAACGCATTGTTTGCCGATGTTTTAGCATCTCATGGTTACTATTTTGACACCAAAAGTCAGCAGCCAAGCCAATTTTATTTTAGCGATATTGATGATGCCAAAGGGCAATTATTACGCTTAATAGTAGCCTTTTATTTAGGCCAGCATCAGCCACTGCTACTCAATGGTGATATTGCCGAGAAAATACGTAAAAGCAAAGTCTTTGAACAAACTCAGTTTGAACAATTTTGGTCTGACAGTAACAGTTTTCAAGCTTTTGGCGATGAAGCCTACGTGCAGTACTTCTGGTCACAATGTCCAGATTATCAAACGGTATCGCCAAGATTGCTGAGCTTATATCAGCCGATGTTTGATGCCTTGCAAACGGTAAAGCAAGGAGCGAAAAAATGAAAGGTTTAAACGCCAATACCATCAAGTTACAAGGTAAGCACTTAATTGAAGCCAGTGCCGGTACTGGTAAAACCCACAATATTACGCGAATTTTTTTACGCTTGTTGTTAGAGCGAGAATTACCGATTGAACAGATATTGGTTATGACATTTACTAAAGATGCGACAGAAGAAATTCGTGGTCGTATTGATGACTTTATTCGTGAAAGTTTGCACAGCTGGGATAGTTTAATTGTTGTTGATGACTACTTTAAAGCCTTAAGCACTAATCTTACTGACAAGAATATTGGCAGTAGAGAGGTAAAGGCGCGATTAAGCCAAGCTTTATTGTATATCGATGAAGCCGCTATTTTTACCATTCATGGTTTTTGCAAACGTGTACTAAACCAATATGCCTTTGCTAGCGGCATTAGCTTTAATGCTCAAATGGAAACTGACACCCAAGATATTACCTTAGAGGCCTGTCAAGACTGGTATCGGGTGTTGGCATTAGAGACAGAAAATAATAGCCAAGCCTTTAAATTAGTCACTGAGTTTTGGCCGGAGCCAGGCACTTTTATTAATCAGTTTTCTAAAGCATTAGCGACGCAAAACTTGTTGAAGGTGCAAGACCCAGAAAACATTGCGGTTGAATTTAAAAGCTTAGTTGAACAGGCGATTGCTAGCCTCAATGAACATAAAACGATGTTAGCTGAGTGGTTAATTGATGTTAAAAAGGGGGCTGAACGAGAAAAACGTCAACAAGAGTTAGCTCAGTTACTTAATTGGTTAGGCGTGCTATCCAATGATGTTAAAGGCCAGCATGGAAAAATACCGGATGCCTTTATTGATGGCCGACGTTATGCCCGCTCGAAAGTGAAAAGTGAGTTAGTAGAAATTTTCACTGCGGTTAATATCGTAAAAAAACAACATGCCGATTTAGCAAAGCAACTGAATCGCGCACAAGCTTTGTTAGTGGTGAGAAAGGGTATCTACCATATTCGAGCCGAAATCAGCCGTAAGAAGCTGCAAGCAAATGTTATGGGTTTTGATGATTTAATTAGCACGTTGAATGATTGCTTAACCAATGAGTTAGGGTCTGAAACTGCACAGGTGCTAGCTAATGGTATTTTCGCTCAATTTCCAGTCGCGCTTATAGATGAGTTTCAAGATACTGACCCTCAGCAATTCGCTATTTTAAAAGCGATTTATTATCATCAGTCAAACGCTGCGCTCTATATGATTGGCGATCCGAAACAGGCTATTTATGGTTTTCGTGGTGGCGATATCTTCGCTTATCTTTCCGCGCGTAATGATTGTGACTACCAATGGCTAATGGATACCAATTGGCGCTCAAGTGCGGCGATGATCACCGGTTACAATCGCTTATTTTACGGTAATAATTTATCGGATGAGGCGGTTGACGTTTTTGGCTATCAAATTCCCTATTTACCGGTTAATGCCTCGCCCAGAGCGCACGAGAAAGTATTTTCAGACAGTGAATTTAACGCGCTGCAGTTTATTCATTTTAATGTCGAATCGGAAACGAAAAGTAAAGACGGTAAAGATAAAGCAGTTAAACAAAGTTACCGCGCGAATATGGCCGCTTGGTGTGCCGATGAAATTGTGCGTTTATTAGCTTGCCCCCAGCTTAATATGGCTAGTGGTGATATTGCATTATTAGTGCGTGACGGTACTGAAGCGGCGGATATTAAATTGGCTTTAAATGAATGTGGTTTAGCCAGCGTGTTTATGAGTAATCGCGCTAATTTATTACAAAGCGATGAGACTAAAAATTTACTGCAAGTATTAAAAGGTATTTTGTTTTTAGAGAATGACCGTTTATATACCGCGGCATTAGCGAGCCCACTGCTGGGCTTTAATCGTGAAAAATTATTGCAGCTGCAACACGATGAACGGCAATGGCAGCAATTGAAAATTAGCTTTGAAAAACTGCGTAATGAATGGCAGTTTAAAGGCTTTATTAGTATGGCGTTGCAGTTGATGCATAAACATTTTCATATTGACGTTAGTGATGGAGATAACAGCTGTGCTTTTAAGAATAATGCTGACAGAGTATTAACCAATTTATTGCATTTATTTGAATTACTGCAAGGGGCAAGTCAGCGACATCGCCAACCCCAAGAGTTACTATTTTGGTTTGAACAACAAAGCCAGATAGACAACCCTGAAGTTGAGGCTGAGCTACGTTTAGAAAGTGATGAAAACTTGATCCGCATTATTACTCAGCATGGCGCTAAAGGCATGGAATATCCAGTGGTTTTTGTGCCGTTTGCCACGCGCCATAAAGACCCACTCAAGTTCGGTAATCGTAATGTGAGTTTTATTGAACATCACGATGAAAACGGTATGCTACATCATAGCCTAGATGGTAGTGGCGAGGCGAGAACTCGCATGGCTGCAGAAGCTTATGCCGAGGCTATTCGATTACTTTACGTAGCGGTTACTCGTGCTGAGAAACGTTGTTATATTCTAAGTGCCACTTTTGAGCATTATGAAAAATCTCCTTTAGGTAAAACCTTAAAATGGTCAGGAGAAACTGATATTGCCACGAGTTTGCAGGCGTTAGCGCAAGACAATCCAGATGAGATCGGACTGGCAGTATTAGACAACTATTGGCCTGAAGCAACATCATTCATTTCAGCTACTGAAAATACTGATGATGGCAATAAAGTTAAAGCCGCAGCAGAAGTTGCCAGTTTTAATGGTAGAATCGAGCGAGATTGGTGGTTAAGTTCTTTTTCCGCCTTAAGTAAAAACTTACGTCATAATGGTGTTTCAGCGCCCGATAGAGATAATCAAGAAGTTGTGCTGGCCGAAGAGCATGATAAGACCTTCAACGCCGCCAGCAATACCCCGAAAGCGTTACGCTTTTCGCTAACCAAAGGTGCGCATACCGGTAACTTATTGCATGATATTTTAGAGCAAACTGATTTCTCTGCGCCAGATTGGCAAAAAAGCTGTCATTGGCCAATGGTAAAATATGGTGCAATAGATGGTGAAACAGGCGTTAAGTTAGAGAACACCGCAGAGAATTTAAAAAACAATTCAGAAGATGGTAGTGAAAGTGTGCAGCAAAATCAGGGTCAAAAACTACTGATTAATTGGTTAGATGAGGTATTGAAAACACCACTTAACGCCGATATTACTTTATCTTTAGCACAGTTAGCACCACAAGATACATTGCGTGAAACCGAATTTTATTACCCGATGCGCTCGGCAAGCAGTAGTCAATTAACAAAACTGCTGACCGAACATAGAAATAATAATATCAGCAACAAGGCCAATAGTATTATGGCGCGACAACACCGAGTGCATTTACCTTCCTATCAACAACTTAAAGGTATGATGCATGGTTTTATCGATTTAATCTTTCAAGCCGATGGTAAGTTTTATGTTTGTGATTATAAGTCGAGTCATTTAGGCGATCATTATAGTGACTATAACGATGTGGTTATGCGTCATAATATTGAAAAAAATCATTACGATTTACAATACCTTATTTATGCTTTGGCATTACATCGGCATTTAAAATATGCCTTGGCGGATTACGACCCCAAACAGCACTTTGGTGGTATTTATTATTTGTATTTACGTGGCATGACAGAGCAAGCAGAACATCAAGGTTGTGGGGTTTATTATCGTCAAATTACCCTGGTAGAACTAGAGCAACTAGATAGCATTTTTGCCGGAGAACCCACGCATGCCTGAACTCGTTCTTAGTAGTGTGAGCAATGCTGACAGTGACAAAGTAAGTATTTATGCGTCGTTTCAACATGCCGCACGTCAATTGGATGGCTTAGTTGCCGTAGACTATTTTTTTGCGAAAGAAATAAGCCAATGCATGAGCCTCGCTCATGGCGCTAACAATGAGTCTAAGCAGCAACAATGGTTTCATTTATTAATAGCCTTAAGTGCCAGCCTTAGAGATGGTCACAGTTGCTTGCCATTAGTGCAAGTTTCAGGCAAACGCTGGTTTACTGATGGAATTACGCAAAATGACACCAGCACTAAGGGCTTTTTATTTGCCGATCTAAAAACAATCATTACCTTAATGGCTGAATTACCTTTAGTTGAGCTGGATAAAGCAGCAGTGAATGAACAACAACCGATTGTGTTAAGTCATGAACGTTTATATTTACGGCGCTATTATCAGTTTGAACAAGAGCTAAAGCAGGTTGTCTGTGAGCGACGAGTTATTAATGCCAACCCAGTTGAGTCAGCGAATAAAAGCAGTAAATCACTAGATGATGTTGCCAATATTAAAAGCATTATTGCGACATTATTTCCAGATTTAGCGCAACAGCGTGAGCGACATGATAGCGAGATTGATTGGCAAGCGGTTGCCGTAGCAAATGCTATCAATAAAGATTTTGCTATAATTGCTGGTGGTCCAGGCACAGGTAAAACTTATACCGTCACTAAATTGCTTGCCGCGTTATTAATGCTTGCCAGTGCAAATAGCAAAAGTAGTGAAAAGCTTGACGCGCCACGAATATCATTAGTAGCACCCACAGGTAAAGCAGCGCAGCGCTTATCAGAGTCTATTATTAATGCGGTACAGGGCTTTCGTGGCAGTATCGATGATAAGGTTTTAGACTTTATTCCAGAGACCGCACAAACTATACATAGATTATTAGGCGTTATTCCTGAACAGGTCAATTTTCGTCATCATCAAGAAAACTTACTCGATATTGACATTTTATTGATTGATGAAGTTTCCATGGTTGACTTACCTATGATGACGCGCATTTTTCGAGCTTTACCATCACATACTAAAGTCATTTTATTGGGTGACGCCGATCAACTACCCTCAGTAGCGGTTGGTAGTGTTTTAGCCGATTTCGCACCACGTCCTCATCTAGGTTATAGCGCTTTAAATTATCAGTATTTAGCACAAGTCACAGGCTATCAATCCCTTACTAAAGATAGTACAGCCAGGGCGAAAAATGAAAAATATAGCGCAGGCGATTGTGTAACCTTTTTAATGAAAAGTCGTCGATTTGACGGTGAAGGTGCTATAGGTCGCATCGCCAACTATGTGATCAATGGCCAATATCAAGAAAGTTGGCAGTTATTGCAGCAAAGCGCGGTACTTAATAGCTCACTGCCCAAAGACGTGCTTAATAACAATAAACAACTGACATTATTATCAGGCAACATTGAAAGCTGGTTAACACCACTTGTTGAGCAGTATTATCTTGGTCTATCGCATTGTGAGGAGGTAGAAGACGCGTTTGCTTTATTAGCAAAATTTAGAATTTTATCGTCAACACGTAAAGGCCCACAGGGCGTAGAAATTCTGAATGCACTGGTTATTGATATCTTGCGTAACAAAGGCGTTATACCTTTTAACCGTTTTGAATCAAATACTTCTTTGTATGCCAGCCAGCCAATAATGATCAATGAAAATGACTATCGCTTGGGCGTATACAACGGTGATATTGGTTTGCTTTGGCGCAATAGCCAAGGACATTTAATGGCGGTATTTGAGAATGCACAAGGCGGCTATGACTGGATAATGCCTTCTCGTTTACCAAAGTTTGAAACGGTTTACGCGATGACCATCCATAAAACCCAAGGTAGTGAGTTTGAACATGTCGCTATGGTATTGCCTGAGCAGAAAGACAATAGGTTATTGTCGCGTGAATTATTATATACTGGTATCACCCGAGCGAAGCTGCAGTTAAGTATCGCTAGTAGCCAGTCTGTTTGGCAAAGTGGTGTAAGTCAGCAAGTTAAACGTCATTCTGGACTTGCAATTGATTAGTTCAAGATATCGTAACCGTTATTGAAATAATAGAAGTAAGTTGAAAATGAAGTTAAAAGACATTGAAAAAAGCGTTTACCGTAAACATCTTAATATTATAATTGTTGGTTTTATTGCCAGTTTACTGATTTTAGCCTTGGCTTATGGACAAGGTTTAATCATGCTGTTTACTGATAGCGTTAATGCAAATATAAACATAGACCCTGCAGCTATGGCAAGTGGCAGCGCAGTACCAGAAAGTAATTTTAGCTATAATTTTTTCGGCGTTTTACTCGCATTATTAACCTGCGTTTTTGCTTTGCATCGCTTGCGAGCTAGCGCATTTTTTAGCGAAGTGTATTATGTTTGGCAAGTTAAACAGCTGCAAAACGCCATTTATCGTAAACTGAAAAAAATTAAAGCCGCAGCGGGCGATGATGAAGTTAATGCCTTAGTTATTTTGAATTTCTATTATGCCAGTTTAAAGCAGATTTATTTATTAGATGACAATACGCTCACAATGTCTAAACTCAATAGCGATATTAATGAATTGCATACACGGATAGAAAATAAAAATTTAACCCTATCAACCGACCAGTTTGAAAAATCAATGTTGGCTGATTATTAATAGGTAAATATGAGGAATATGTCATGATAGGTTACGTTACTTTAGGTACTAATGATTTACCGCGGGCAGTTGCATTTTATGATGAGTTATTTGCCACTATAGGTGCCGGACGCTTTCTGGAAACCGAACAATTTGTTGCCTGGTGTAAATCACCGGAGTCTGCTGGAATTTCAGTCACTAAACCCTTTGATGGCAAACCGGCAACCGTTGGTAATGGCGTTATGGTGGCTATCATGCTGGAATCTACCGATGAAGTTGATGCCTTTTACCAAAAAGCGCTTGAATTAGGTGCTACTTGTGAAGGCGCTCCAGGTCCACGTGGTGAAATGGATGGTTTTTATGCCGGTTATTTTAGAGATTTAGATGGTAATAAACTTAATGCTTTTTTTGTTGATATGCCAAAAACATAGCTTTATAGCCAATGGTTTAATATTAGCCTAGTCATGTGTCTAATTTATTAATTAGCGCTAACAAATATTATTAACGCGCAGGTTTTAGCCTTCAAGCTAAAAAATGTGCTTTTTAAATAGAGAAAACAGGAAAAATCACTAGACATGAAGAAGTTAAAAAACGAAGCTGAATTATTGAAAAAAGCCATTGTGATTGGTGAAGGTTATGCGAAAAATCGTGGTTATAAAGGCTTTTCAGCCACTAATGCCGCGAAGGAAAAAATTGAAAGCTTATACCGTTTATTAGTAAATGATAAGCTCATTCAACCTCTACCTAAAGATGGTGAAGACCTAGCAAGCATGAAACATAAGTTAGCATTATGGATTGCGAAACAGTTACCGGCTGATCATCCTTTACTTAAATAAATCAGCGACAGCATTAATTCTATCAAGCGAATAAAATGGTTGAATTAAGGTAATATTAACCCTTTGATAGTAGCTCAGTTGACGGTAAATAATTATCGCTAAGTATGTTGAGCAAAACCATTGGAATTAAGTCATTAATAGAAGCATAAAAGTTATATGAATCGTAAAAAGAAAATTAATCAAACTTTAAAGTCAAAGCTTAAGAAAATGAATGCTAAATTGCAAAATTCTAGCAAGCCTAAGTATGTATCTAAAGCTGAGCGTGCAGCTATTGCTGCGAAAGAAGCTGAAGCCAATTTAGCTGATGGCTCAGCAGATTCGTTTGAAGGTACCGATAGCCGTGCCACTGACAACGACGCTAATAGTGAAACGAAGTAGAGGATTTTATAACTATGCCACAAGGAAGTAGCAAAGCTAAAAGAGTGGTTATTTTTGGTAATTCAGCCGCCGGTAAGTCAAGCTTAGCGAAAAAATTAGCAGCACAACATCAGCTCGCACATTTAGATCTAGATACCTTAGCTTGGTCACCTGTCACCAAACAAACGCCAACGCCGCAGCGTCAAGATATTGCGATTTCTGTTGGTGCAATAGACAGTTTTATTACTCAACATAATGCTTGGGTGATCGAGGGCTGTTACAGTGATTTACTCAGCCATACGCTAGAGAAATGCAGCGAAGTACTATTCTTAAATCTATCGATTGAGCTATGTATTGCTAATGCTAAGAAGCGCCCTTGGGAACCTCATAAGTACAAAAGCAAAGCGGAGCAAGATAATAATCTAGCGATGTTACTGGACTGGATTGCCCAATACGAGCAGCGTATTGATACTTTTTCAAAATTAGCCCATAAGAAACTTTATGATGAGTTTAGCGGTGAAAAAACACAATTAACCAAGAATCAATTGTGACCAGTCAACATTTAGCACTATCGTATTTACGCTTTAATCTTATAAGACATAAAGTGACTGTTTGGATCTAATTGATAATCGCCGAATGGCTGGCAACACGTAAAGCCAAACTTTTTATAAAGCGCTCGAGCGGGTTTAAAAAAATCCATAGTGCCGGTTTCTAAGCTTATTTTATGATAATTATTTGCTGTCGCTACAGTGATCAGGTGCTGTAATAGCAATGACGCGATGCCGAGGTTTCGAGCATTAGATGCCGTTCGCATTGATTTAAGCTCTACATGGTTTTTATCCAGCTTTCTTAAGGCTGCACAAGCCAATAGCTTTTCATCTTGCCAACAGCTATAAAAGGTAACGGCAGGATTATTTAATGCTTCAACATCGAGAGCGTGAACGCTCTCTGCTGGCGATGTCGCGTACATATCGGCTAAATGCTCTTCTAGTAAGGCTATGACTTCACCGCTGGCTAAATTATCTACTTTTATGTCCATGTTATTATTGTTCTTTATTTTAATTTCTTATTATATCAGTACACTAATGAAAAAATGTCGTCGGCAATATCAAGCGAGAGGCTACCACTTCTTACGTGGTAAAAATGGCTTGTGTTGTTCAGTATCATGGCTTTGATTATAAATTTTTCGCTGGACATTTTTGCCGATTAAAATTCTAAGTTGGTAGTAAGACTCGCGAAATAACGTCCAACCTTTGCTACCTTGCCAACTGTTGTTATAGAGCTTTTTATTGGCTGCAAGCGCGTCTGGAGATTGTTGCATTAAAGCAAGCGCGAAAGCTTGGGCGTCGGCTAAGGGGGTGGTGGTTAACTGGGTTACTAAATTTAATGCCAAGGCTTGCTGGCCAGTAAATATTTCTGCTGTCATGGCCAGTTTTTTAGCTTGATCAATCGCCATCAGATCGCGCAAGGCAATGGTGCCGCCCATATCAGGAATTAAGCCCCATTTGCCTTCTAAAATAGATAATGAACTGTCAGGTGTGGCAAACCTAAAATCTGCGCCTAAGGCGATTTGTAAACCTCCCCCCCAACAACGGCCATGAATAACGCAAATAACCGGTACAGGTATATCTTGCCAGCCGGTGGAAACCACCTGCGCTAAGTTAGCTCGCCAAGGTAAAAGCTTAAATAGCAGTTTTAACATGTTCATCGGTGATTTCATAATGGATTTAACATCTAAGCCAGAGCAAAAGTCATCACCATTGCCAGACACGATAACAGCACGTATGTCACGATTTTTACGCAGTTTTTTTATCGTCTGTCGAAGCGCAATAAACATCGGCATATCTAAGGCATTAAGCTTATTAGCCCGATTAAGTTTAACATGGGCGATGTTGTTGGTGATCTCTACACTTACGCGTTGCTCAGTCATGAAAGTCCCTGATGATATAAGCGGTTTGCCTATAAATATAATGTCATGGTATGACCAGTACAATAACGAAAGAGTTCATTTATGTCTACATCGACTTGGCTATTGTATGGGGTGAATACTTGTAAATGATACGAATTTATCGCACATTGTGGTAGATAAAAATATGACAGTAACAATTACGGCGAAACCAGATGAAAAATAAATATTTTTTAACGATTGCTTTAACCTTAACGAGTGTACAGTTGTTTCTCGTTGATGCTGCTCAGGCTTATCAAGAACAGGCTTTCGCTATTGCTATCCACGGCGGCGCAGGCACGATTGATAAAAGTAACATGAGTAAAGAAAAGCGTTTAGCTTATGAAACTAAGTTAAAACAAGCTCGTGATAGCGGTTTTTCCTTGTTAGCTGCGGGCAAGTCTAGTCAAGCTGCGGTTATTGCTGCTATTCAAATACTCGAAGATTCGCCATTATTTAATGCCGGCAAAGGCGCAGTTTATACCTTTGATGGTGAACACGAACTTGATGCCTCAATTATGAACGGTAAAACCTTAAATGCTGGCGCTGTATCAGGCGTGAAAACGGTAAAAAGCCCAATAGCGTTAGCTGAGGCCGTGATGGAGAAGTCTGTTCATGTCATGCTTAGCGGTGAAGGCGCTGAAGTTTTTGCTCAACAACAAGGCTTAGAAAGCGTTGATAATAATTATTTTGATACCGATGTAAGATATCAAGCGTTATTAAAAGCGAAAAAGCAGCTGGCAGAGCAAGAGAAAGTATTAAACGACTTTCAAGCGGCACATCAA